>CAJDTX010000018.1_pt1 | contig 40042 bp, 41 predicted proteins | sample 7390491 | NCBI WGS metagenome assembly CAJDTX01 (sample SAMEA7055669, study PRJEB34461) | soil metagenome | biome: terrestrial ecosystem; feature: Peninsula; material: soil | place: Antarctica | collected 2016
ACAGACGGGGGACGCATCGCAACCTCCAGGGTCGAGATGCATCCCGATTCGACACCAAGACCGAGTTTCCGGTCCAACCTTTCCTCAAGGGCCACTAGACGCTAGCGGCCCCCTGATCGTCCACGGCGACCAGGTGACCTTCGTCAGGCAGGGTGACGTCCTCAAGTGGAGCTACTTCCGCGGCTTGCTGACGTTCAGCATCGTCAACGTCCCGGACGCCGCCGCCCGGCTCGGGTACACCGCCCACCCCTGGCGCAAGATCAAGTAAGCGGGAGCTCGGCGACGACCAGCGTCCCCCGGCCGGCTGGGCTCGTGAGGGAGAGCCCACCGCCGAGCGCCTCGACTTGGTCGGCCAGCCCGCGCAGTCCGGAGCCCGCATCGAGGCTGGCGCCCCCGATCCCGTCGTCACGGACGGCGACGGCGATGCGCCCCTCTCGCTGTGTCACGTCGATCTCGGCCCGCGAGGCCTCGGCGTACTTGCCGATGTTCGCAAGTGCCTCGGAGCAAACGAAGTAGACCGCGGCCTCGAGTGCCGGCGGATATCGCTCGTCGGGTGCGCGGAGCTCGACGGGGACCGGCGCGCGGCGAGCGAGCTCGGCGAGCGCGGCCGGCAGACCTCCTTCGGTCAGTACGCGCGGATGGACGCCGCGGGCGAACTCGCGCAGCTCCTCCTGAGCACGCTCGATCTCCTGACGGGTCTCGGCGAGCATCGCGGCGAACTCGCCGTCGCGACGTGCCTCGAAGTGAGAATCCTCGAGGAGCGCCTGAACGGCGGCGAGTCGGGGTTCGGCGCCTTCTCGCAGCTCGCGCTCGAGCCTTCGTCGTTGAGCGTCTCCCGCTCGGACGATTCGGCGCCGCCGTGAGCCTTGGCAGACCCACAGCCTCGAAGGAGGCCCGGATGACCTCTCAGCCGTTCACAAGGTGTTGAGGCACGTCATCTAGAACCGCGCGTGCTCATGTGCGACGATCGCCACATGGCGCTTGCCTGGGACCGGCGTTCGCTCGGCCGGTACGGCCGGCTCGTCGTCGCGCTGCTCGCGATCGGCTTCGGCCTCCTGACCCTCGGCCGAGCCCGTCACGACCCGGGCGGCTCGTTCGCGGGAACTTCGACTCTCGGCGGCATCGCCGAGCTCGGCGCCGGCTGGAGCCTCGTCGCCGCAGGGCTCCTGTTCTGGGAGCGGCACTCGCGGAACTGGTTCGGCCCTCTGCTCGTCGCGGCCGGCTTCGCGTGGTTCCTGCCCGAGTGGAGCAATCCCGGCGTCGGGAGTGCGCTCGGGTTCACCGCCGGACTGGTCGGCTTCGTCGCCTGTGCGCCGCTCGTGGGTCACGCCGCCCTCGCCAATCCGACCGGGCGGCTGAGATCCGTTCTCGAGCGAGCGACCGTCACCATCGCCTACTCGGGCGCCCTCGTGCTGCTCGGGCTGCTGCCGGCGACGGTCTTCGACACCGACGCCGCCGGATGCCTGCAGTGCCCGCGGAACCTCATCCTCGCGCACGGCGATCCGAGCCTCTTCGACACCTTCAACCGCTATGGGCTCCCGATCGGGATCGGCTGGCTCGCCGCCCTGGGCGTTCTGCTCGCGTGGCGACTTGCGCGCTCATCCCGCGCGACCGCGCTCGTGGCCGCGCCCGTGATCCTGCCGACCGCCGCGTATCTCGCGCTCGTTGCCTGGGAATTCCAGCACAGCCTCGGCCGCGGCATCCTGAGCAACGACGGCTTCGACGTCCGCACGTGGCGCTACGAGGCAGCGGCGCTGGCGACGCTCGCGCTTGGCGTCGGTTGGGGCCTCGTGCGCGAGCGGCAGGCGCGCGCGTCCGTCGCCCGGCTCGTCGTCGAGCTCGGCCGCTCGCCTCGCCCGGGAGCCGTGCGCGAGGCGCTCGCCGGCGCGCTCGGCGATCCGACGCTCGAGCTTGCCTACCGGCGCCCGGGGACGGACGACTATGTGGATGCAGCCGGCCTTCCGGTCGAAGTGGAGGCAGGCGCGGGCCGCGCGGTCACCCCGCTGCAACGCGGCGACACGCCCGTCGCCGCGCTCGTGCACGACGCTCGGCTGCGCGAGCAGCCCGGCCTCGTGGAGGAGGTCCTGGCGGCGGCCAGGCTGGCTGTCGAGAACGAGCAGCTGCAGGCGGAGGTCAGGGCGCAGCTGGTGGATCTGCGCGCCTCGCGTTCCCGGATCGTCGAGACCGGCGACATCGAGCGCCGCCGGCTCGAGCGCGACCTGCACGACGGAGCCCAGCAGCGGATCGTCGCGCTCTCGCTGGGGCTGCGTCTGCTCCGATCCCAGCTAGGAGCCGAGCCGGATCCCGAGGAAGGGGCGCGGATCGAGGCCGCGGAGGGGAAGCTGCGACAAGCGCTGGCCGAGCTGCGCGAGCTCGCCCACGGGATCTACCCGGCGGCCCTGGGCGACGACGGCCTCGCCGCCGCGCTGGAGGCGCTCGCCGAGCAGTCGGACGTTCCCATTCGTCTCGAAGCGCTCACAGAGGAGCGTTTCCCGGCGGCCGTCGAGAACGCTGCGTACTTCGCCGTGGCTGAGGCGGTCAAGGGCGCGGAGGCGGCGACGGTTTCCGTCGAGCTGAGAGACGGCGGGCTCGTCGTCCGGGTGAAGAAAGAGCTCGGCGGCGGTGACCCCCACCGGGATGCACGGCTCGTGGAGATCGGCGACCGTATCGGTGCGCTCGATGGCCGGATATGGGCCGAAGAAGCCGAAATTCGCGCGGAGATCCCGTGCGGATCGTGATCGCGGACGACGCCGCCCTGATGCGCGAGGGGCTCGCCCGGCTGCTCGCCGACGCCGGCTTCGACGTGGCCGGAAAGGCGGAGGATGCCGACGAGCTCCTCCGGCTCGTCGAGCGCCGGCGGCCCGACGTCGCCGTGGTGGACATCAGAATGCCCCCGACGCATACGGACGAAGGAATCGTCGCGGCCGACCGGATCCGCGCCGCCAATCCCGGCGTCGGCGTCCTCGTCCTCTCGCAGTACCTCGAGTCGCGCTACGCGATGCGCCTGCTCGAGAATCACCCGGAGCGGGTGGGGTACCTGCTGAAGGAGCGGGTTTCCGATGTGGCGGTGGTGGCCGACGCGATCCGGCGCATCGCCGACGGCGAGTGCGTGATCGATCCGACGATCGTGGCACGGCTGCTCGGCCGGCAGCGCGAGCGAGGACCTCTCGAAGAGCTCAGCGAGCGCGAGCGGGAAGTGCTCGGACTGATGGCCGAGGGCCACTCGAACCAGGGCATCTGTCGCAGGCTCTTTCTCAGCCCCAAGACCGTCGAGGCGCACATCCGTCACATCTTCCAGAAGCTCGCCCTTCAGGGGACCCCGGACTACCACCGGCGCGTCCTGGCCGTTCTCACCTATCTTCGGGCGTCGTGACCGAGCTCCCGAGCGGCACTGTCACCTTCCTGTTCACCGACATCGAGGGGTCGACCGCGCTGCTCAAACGGCTCGGCGAGGGCTACGGGCAGGTCCTCGGCGAGCACCAGCGCCTGCTGAGGGAGGCGTTCGAGGCCGCCGGCGGTCAGGAGATGGACACGCAAGGCGACGCCTTCTTCGTCGCCTTCGCACGCGCGAAGAACGCGGTGGCGGCGGCGGTCGAAGGCCAGCGCGCGCTCGCCGCGCACGGGTGGCCGGAGAACGTCCCGGTCCGGGTTCGCATTGGAATCCACAGCGGAGAGCCCGCGGTTGCAGGCGGCCGCTACGTCGGCCTGGGCGTCCACCGCGCAGCGCGGATCTGCGCGGCCGCCTCCGGAGGACAGATCCTGCTCTCGGCCTCGACATACGGTCTACTCGCCGACGATCCGCTCCCGGACCTGGAGCTCCGGGACCTGGGGGAGCGCGAGCTCAAGGATCTCGATCGGCCGGAGCGCCTCTACGAGGCCGTCTCTTCAGATCTCGGGGACGGCTCCGCGAGTGAACGGGAAGGCCCGCTTCGCGTCGTCATCGCCGACGACTCTGTGCTCCTTCGCGAGGGCCTCGCGCGGCTACTCGATGACGCCGGCTTCGACGTCGCGGGCACTGCCGCGGATGCCGAGGAGCTGCTTCGCGCGGTCGACGCGCACCGGCCGACCGTGGCGATCACGGACATCAAGATGCCGCCGAGCCACACCGACGAGGGTCTCGTCGCGGCCGAGACGATCCGTCGCGATCACCCGGATGTCGGCGTGCTCGTCCTCTCGCAATACCTCGAGTCGCGGTACGCGATGCGCCTGCTCGAGCAGTACCCCGAGCGGGTCGGCTACCTCCTCAAGGACCGCGTCTCGGAGGTCGCCGTCCTCAGCGACGCCATTCGCCGAATCGCCCAAGGCGAGTGTGTCGTCGACCCGACGATCGTCTCGCGCCTGATGAGCCGGGCCCGGCGCGGCGGCCCGCTCTCGGACTTTGCCGACGACGAGGTGGAGCTGCTGGCACTCATCGCAGAGGGCAGGTCCGACGAAGCGATCGGCGACCGACTCGGGCTCGACCCGGAGGGCGTACGCGAGGCTGCCGGACAGGTCTTCGCGAAGCTGGGCGTCCAGGGCAGTCCCGACGAGCTCCGCCGGATCGTCTCCGTTCTCGACGTCCTGCGCTCCTGATGAGCCGCCATGTCGATCGCTCGACGATCTGGCCGTACCGGGGCGGCGAGCCGGGTGACTTCTACTACGCGCGCTACGACCATCCGACCGGAGTCGAGGCCGAGCGCGCTCTCGGTGAGCTCGATGGCGGGCAGGCGCTCCTCTTCTCTTCGGGCGCGGCCGCGTCGACCGCCGCTGTCCTCGCCCTGCTCGCGCCGGGGGAGACGGTAGCGCTCGCCGAGGGCTGCTACTACGGGACGCCCATGCTGCTGCGGGAGCTCGAGCGCTGGGGCGTCCGGGTCGTCGAGTTCGACCAGACCGAAGCGCCGCCGGAGGGAGTCGACCTCGTCTGGCTCGAGGCACCGTCGAATCCGTTTCTCTCCTTCCCGGACATGGCGGCGGCGGCCGCCCACCCCGCCCCCGTGCTCGTCGACGCCACGGCCTCGACGCCGGTGCTGTTCCGCCCGCTCGAGCACGGCGTCGACGTCGTCCTCCACAGCGCCACGAAGTACCTCGCCGGCCACCACGACGCTCTCGTGGGAGCGCTTGTCTGCGGTGCGCGGGAGGACTTCGACCGGCTCAAAGAGCTCAGAGGCAGGACCGGCGCGGTCGCGGGGGCCGACACCGCCTGGCTTCTGCTCCGCGGCCTGAAGACGCTGCGCGTTCGCGTCGCCCGCCAGTCCGAGAGCGCGCTCGAGCTCGCCCGGCGACTCGACGGGCATCCCGCCGTCGAGCGGGTCCGCTATCCCGGGCTCGGCGACGAGCGCGCGGCGCGGTACATGTCCGGCGGCTTCGGCGGCCTGCTCTCGTTCGACGTCGCCGGCGATGCGAATGCGGTCGAGAGCTCGACTCGCGTGATCCAGAACGCGACCAGCCTCGGCGGCGTGGACTCGGTGCTCGAGACCCGCTACAGGTGGGAGGGCGACCGCGTCCCACAGAACCTGATCCGGCTGAGCGTCGGCCTCGAGGACGTCGACGAGCTCTGGGCCGATCTCCAGCAGGCGCTCGCGAAGGCGGCCCCTTGACTCTGCCCGTCTTCGACGGGCACAACGACGTGTTGCTCCGGCTGGACGAAGCCGAGGGGAAGCGGAGCTTCCTCGAGGAGTCGAGCGAGTGGCATCTCGACCTCCCGCGCGCACGCCGGGGCGGCTTCGCCGGAGGCCTGTTCGCCGTCTTCGTCCCCGGGCCCAAGCTCCGAGAGCCGCCCGAGAAGCCGACGGGGCCCTACTCGCTGCCGCTGTCGCCGGAGATCGATCCCGGGGAGGCTCGCCGGACGGCGGATCGCCTCGCCGACCTGCTCTTCGAGCTCGAGGGCCAGGACGCGCTCGCGGTCGTCAGGACTGCAGCCGAGATCGAGGCCTGCATCGAGCGCGGAACGATCGCCGCCGTCCTCCACTTCGAAGGTGCCGAGCCGATCTGTGAGCGGGAGGATCTCGACCGCCTGTACGAGCGAGGACTGCGCTCGCTCGGGCTCGTCTGGAGCCGAGCGAACAGATACGCCGAGGGCGTTCCGTTCCGCTTCCCGGCGTCGCCGGATACGGGCCCTGGGCTCACCGATGCCGGCCGCGAGCTCGTGCGGTCGTGCAACAGGCTCGGCGTGCTCGTCGACCTGTCGCATCTCAACCTGCGCGGGTTCTTCGACGTCGCCGCTCTCTCCGAGGCGCCGCTCGTCGCGTCGCACTCGAACGCCCACGCGCTCTGTCCCTCGACGCGGAACCTCACGGACGACCAGCTCGACGCGATCGCGTCCTCGAACGGGCTCGTGGGCGTCAACTTCGCGGTGGGTTTCCTGCGCGAGGACGGTCAGCTCGAGCCCGACACCCCTCTGGAGACCGTCGTGCAGCACGTGGACTACCTGGTCGAGCGCATGGGCATCGACCACGTCGGGCTCGGGTCGGACTTCGAGGGGGCGGTGCCTCCTGCCGAGCTCGGTGACGTGACCCGGCTGCCTGCCCTGTTCGAGGCTCTGCGCGAGCACGGCTACGACGATGCCGCGCTGAGGAAGATCGCGCACGAGAACTGGGTGCGAGTCCTGCGCGAGACGTGGGGTGGCTAGAGAAGCTTCGCCGGAGAAACTCATCGTTCGTCGGTTGGCCGGACCTGCGCGGGAGGCCCTAGGAGCCTCCGCCGGGTCGACCCGCAGGACGAAGACCCGAGCGTCAACTCGTTGACAGACACGAGGTCGATTGCGCTGATCGCCTCGTGCGGCGAAGATGCGCGTGTGCCGGAGCAGCCCGGAGGCACGGTTACGCTCGTCTTCACCGACATCGAAAACTCGACCCGGCTGCTGCACGAGCTCGGGCAGGAGGCATATCGGGAGGCTCTCGCCCAGCACCGCCAGGTCGTCCGCGCGGCGTTCGCCCGCCACTCCGGCTACGAGGTCGACTACGAGGGCGACGCCTTCTTCTACGCCTTCCCCGACGCCGGCGAAGCGGTGACCGCCGTTGCGGAGGCGATGCGCGGGCTCGAGTCGGGGCCGATCCGGATCCGGGTCGGCCTCAATACCGGGGAGCCGGGCCTCGACCCACCCAAGTACGTGGGCATGGACGTTCACGTGGCCGCGCGCGTGATGTCGGTCGGGTACGGCGGTCAGGTGCTGCTCTCGCAGGCGACCCGCGAGCTGGTCGATGTCGAGCTGAAGGACCTCGGCGAGCATCGGCTCAAGGACATCGCCGATCCCGTCTGGCTCTACCAGCTCGGCAAGGGCGAGTTCCCGCCGCTGAAGAGCCTGAACAACACCAACCTCCCGACGCCCGCCAGCTCGTTCCTCGGCCGCGACGTGGAGCTCGAAGAAGCCGACCGCCTACTTTCCCGCGGCCGTCTCCTGACCGTCAGCGGACCCGGCGGCGCCGGCAAGACGCGTTTCGCGATCGAGCTCGCCTCCCGGCAGTTGTCCCGCTTCCCCAACGGCGTCTTCTGGGTTTCGCTCGCCGCATTGCGCGAGCCGGCGCTCGTCATCGAGACGATCGCGCAGATGCTCGGTGCCAGGGACGGACTTGCCGACTACATCGGGCCGCGGCGCATGCTGCTCCTGCTCGACAACCTGGAGCAGGTGATTGAGGCAGCTCCCGAGCTGTCGGAGCTGGTCGCCGCCTGCGAGAACCTGACGCTGCTTGTGACGAGCCGCGAGCTCCTCCGGGTCGAGGGTGAGGTCGAGTTCGCGCTGCCGCCGCTCGCCCCGGGGGCTGCCGTCGAGCTCTTCTGCGAACGGGCGCGCTGCGAGCCGTCTATTCCCATCGAGCAGCTCAGCGTCCGGCTCGACGGACTGCCGCTGGCGATCGAACTCGCGGCCGCGCGGATGTCCGTGTTCACGCCCGAGCAACTCTTGGAGCGGCTGGCTCAGCGGCTCGACCTGTTCAGGGGCCGGCGCGACGCCGACCCGCGGCAGCGGACTCTCCGCGCCACCATCCAGTGGTCCTACGATCTGCTCGCAGGAGGCGAGGCCTCGCTGTTCCGTCGCCTCGCGGTCTTCGCCGGCGGCTGGACGCTCGAGGCCGCAGAAGACGTGGACGATGCCCACGTCGATGTCCTGCAATCGCTCGTCGAGAAGAGCCTCCTCCGCCACACCGGCAATCGCTTCTCGATGCTGGAGACGATCCGCGAGTTCGCGCTGGAACAGCTCGAAGGCGAAGGTGAAACCGCGGCCGCGCGCTCGGCCTACTGCACGTGGATGCTTCGGCTCGCCGACGAGGCGCGAGAGGGGCTGGAGGGCGCCAGCCAGGGCGAATGGCTCGACCGGCTGCACGAGGAGCACGGGAACGTCCGAGAGGTGCTGACGCTGGCGCTCGATGCGGCTGACGGCGAACTCGCGCTCGGGATCGCGATCGACCTCGTCCGCGACGGCTGGCTACGGCCCGGCGAAGCGCTCGGCTGGCTCGAGCGTGGCCTCGAACTGCGCGACCGCCTCCCGCCGGAGCTTGTCGCCGATGCGCTCCGCGCGGCTGGTGAGACAGCGTGGTTCGCCGGCGATCCCGCGCGAGTGACCGAACTCGTCGAGGACGGCCTGGCGATCTACGAGCAGCTCGGCGACGAGCGCGGCATCGCCAAGATGTACAACCGCCTCGGACCCCCGCTGCAGGCGATGGGCCGCCTCGATGATGCAGCTGCCGTCATCGAGAAGGCGGCAGCACTCCTCGGACGGCTCGGGGAGGACCGCGAGCTCGCGATCGCGCTCAACAACCTCGGTAGCGTCACTCGGATGCGGGGTGACTTGGGAAGAGCCCGGTACCTGCTCGAGTCAGCAATCGCGCTCAACCGCAAGCTGGGCGACTTGCAAGCCACGCGCATGACGTTGGACAGCCTGGCTGATATGTGGATGCAGGCGGGAGATCTGGAGCGAGGGATCAGCTTTAGCCGCGAGGCGCTCGAGATCGCTTGGGCCAATCGAGACCTGATCTCGGTCGCCGTCTGCTTCGGCAGGCTGGCCGTCGCGGCGAGCGGGCTGGGGAACGTCCGAGGCGCAGCGATGTTCTGGGGCGCTGCCGAGCGGCTGGACGCAGAGCTCGGTCAGACGGTCTGGCGAAACAGAAGGGCGTCTTGCGAAGCGCGTCTTTCTCGCGAAGTGCTGACAGACGAGGAGGGGCTCGCTACGGGGAGGGCGCTCAGGACTGCGAAGGCGGTCGAGTTCGCGCTTGGCTCGTAGACGCGGCGCCGCTGTCCGATCAGGTATCCAGCGCCGCGGCGCTTCAGAGCCACTGATGATGAGGGCTGGTCAGGAAGAGGGTGCCTCTTGGCGTCGGGTCCGCTTGATTCTCTGAAACGAGTCGCATAGGGTCGGAGCGGTCACGACGCGCCAGCCGCTCTGACGGCACGATCTGGCGCATCTTCCGTCCGCTCGACTTCCTCGCCGTGACCGGTCCCAGCGGCAGCGAGTCGGGAGGAACAATGGGTGAGGCAGGTTGGAGGCGAAACACTCGCGGCAGTCTTCAGCCCAGCGGGCGCACCTGGTTTGCCAGCGGGCGGCGCGGGTCGGATTCACGCCGCCTCTCCCGTCTCCTCTTGCCGTTGGCGCTCGTGACGCTCGCACCGGCGGCGATCGCTTCCGCGGCCGGAGATCGATCGCAGCCTGCCACCTCTTCGCGCTCTTTGGCGAGACGGACCGCGCCGCAAGCCGGTAAGTCGTCGTACTCGATCGTCGACCTCGGCACGCTGGGCGGCAGCCGAAGCGGCATCGACTCGCTGAATGGCCACCGGCCCTTGAACGGCGCCGGCCAGGTCGTCGGCACCAGCGACACGGCCGGCGATGCCGCCCGTCATGCGTTCTCCTGGACGCGGGCGGGCGGGATGGTCGACCTCGGTACGCTGGGCGGCAGCAACAGCCGGGCCCTGGCGGTGAACGACTCCGGCCAGATCGCCGGCGACAACAACACGGCCGCGTCTGGATTCGTCTTCCACGCGGTGCTCTGGCAGCCCTCCGGGCCCCCTCCGCCACCACCTCCACCTCCGCCTCCACCTCCACCACCTCCACGGCCGCCCAAGCCCAAGCCACACCACCCCAAGCCCAAGCCGCCGCTGCACAATGTTCATGCTGCCTTTACCGGCTAGTCGGCGCTCGGCTCAATGGGGTCGTCCCGGGCGCAGCTCGGGAGGTCGGGGATGGGGAACGTCCGGGCCCGTCGGTTTCGGCTGACCCCCATCGCGGCGCTGGGGCTGCTCGCCGCAGCGCAGACGCCGGCAGGGGCGGTGCCGGCGAGGCTCGTGAAGCCGGTGGTCGTGAAACCGGCCCAGAGGTTGGCGCGTCTGCTCCAAGCTCACGAGGGGTTCTCGAAGCCCGATAGACACTCGGCGCCCGTGGAGCTCGTGCGCGCACGGCGGCCGATCACGGGTGAGCGTACGGTGCTTCCGGTCATCGGGCAAACAGCACGCCGCGGCGGGCTCTCCTGGCTGCACGTCAGGCTCCCCGGCCGCCCGAACGGACGCACGGGCTGGATCACCAAGCGCGCGACGATGCACGCGTTGACCAGCTGGCACATCGTCGTCAGGACCTCCCGCCGAGTGGTAAGCGTCTACCGCTGGAGTCGCCTGGTTCGAGTCTTCAAGGCGATCGTCGGCGATCCGTCGACGCCGACTCCGCTGGGCGAGTTCTTTGTCGAAGAATCCGTCCAGATGCCTGCGGGCTCAGTGGGCGCGCCGTTCGCGCTTGCTTTGAGTGCCCGCTCGAGCGCGTTTCAGGAGTTCGCCGGCGGCCCGGGCCAGATCGCCATCCACGGACTTGACAACATCGGCGGCGTGCTCGGTACTGCCGTTTCACACGGCTGCGTACGCGTTGCCGACGGCGCGAGCCGATGGCTGTCCGAGCGCATCGGCCCCGGTGTGCCGGTAACCATCAGAAGCTGAGCCGGAAAGAACGACGCCGGCCAGGTCGTCGGCGACAGCACGACGGCCGCGGGCGCCCAGCACGCGTTCTCCTGGGCGGGCGGGTTGGTCGATCTCGGCACGCTCGGCGGCCCCTCCAGCCAGGCGGTCGCGGTGAACAGCAACGGCCAGGTCGTCGGCTGAAGCATCACGGCCGATGGCGCCAAGCACGCGTTCTCCTGGACCAAGGCGGGGGGGATGGTCGACCTCGGCGCGATGATGGAGAACCCGATCGTCATCCAGGAGCTACGTTTCGAGCAATCGTGACGACTGAGGGCTGCGTCCGCGTGCGAAGTCGCCGCCGGCTGGAACATGGCCCCACGACGGACGCGCGACGGCGAGCTCGTCGCCGGATGGAACGCTTGAGCATTCTGCTTCCCCGAACCTGCGTACGATCCCAGTTCGCTGCCCGGCGAGCGCGCCCGCCGCGACTGCGGGACCCGAGAGACGCTCGTGCTCCGACGCGCCTTCCTCGCCCTTAAGCCTCTTCCGCTGGCCCTCCCACATTTTGGAACTGAACGTGGAAGTCGCCCTAGAGAGAGCCGGAGGCGGGACTCGAACCCACGACCCACGCTTTACAAAAGCGTTGCTCTACCAGCTGAGCTACTCCGGCGCTACGGGGAATGGTACGTGCGGCTAGAGCAGGACTTGCCGCGAGCGCTGGTGCGTGATCACCTTGCGCTTCACCCGCTGGAGCGCGTTGTCGATCGTCTTCGTGTCGCAACCGAGCTCCTCCGCCATCTGATCGTAGGACGAGCCCTCCAGGTACATGCGGAGGGCATCGGCCTCCAGCGTGGAGAGGCAGCTGCCGAGACAGAAGACGAGACTCTGGAGCTCCTCGGTGGAGACCACGCGCAACGACGGATCGTCGACCCGCGAGCCCGGGAGGGCATCGCCGAGCGTGCAATCGCCGTCCGACTCCTGCCCCGCAGGTGTCTGGCCGAACGACACGTAGTGATTCAGGGCCTGGTGCTTGAGCCGTGTGGCGGTCTTGATCGCCGTGATGATCTGCCGGGTCACGCAAAGCTCGGCGAAACTTCGGAACGAGGTTTCTTTGTCGGGCCGATAGTCCCGGACCGCCTTGTAGAGACCGATCAAGCCTTCCTGGATGAGATCCTCTGCCTCGCCGCCGGCGAGGAAGTATGAGCTGGCCTTGAGCCGGACGAAGCCGGTGTAGCGGCGGATCAGCTCGTCCTGAGCGCGAAGGTCGCCGTTCCGCGCCTTCAGCGCCAAACGCCTGTCCTCAACCTCACGTTGAGCTTTCTGGGTCTGAAACGCGGCTGTGGCGACGTGTGGGGGCATGGATTCAATAGGTTCCGGCGGGAAATATCAGGGGTCACCCTCTATTCCCTCAATCTCAGGTTGAGCCAGAAGATAGCAAGCGGTCCGAAAACTTACAACCCCAATTTATGCAGGCGCGAACTAGTGTTCGCCTCGGCGCAAACGCTCGAGCCGTTCCCGTACTTCCGGGTCGAGGCGGTCACCCAGCTGCGCGCGGCGGGCTTCGCTGTGCCGAGTGGGCTCGAGGTCGCGGACGAAGGTCCGAGAGCTGACCTTCGCCACCGCCTGCCCCGAGGTGCCCCGGACCGCCGTGTCGGAGGAGACGAGGCAGACCTGCTCGCGGTCGCGATGCTCCGATGCCAGCCGCTCGAGCAGCGCGTCGGCATTCGAGGCGTAGCGAACCTCGAGCGGACCGAGAGTCTCGTCGGGGCCGACCCCGTCGAAGACGACGACTCCGCGAGCTCCACGAAGCGCAACGAAGCTCGCGAGCACATCCTTCAGCTCGCGGACGTCGGCGAAGTCGCCGGCGTGCATGACGTTGTACCCGTCGAACAGGTAGAGGGTGGCTTCAGGCATGGCGAATCGCCTGCCGCGTCTCCACACGCTCACTCCAGACAGCGTCAGAGCGTGACTCCTCGCTGGAAGGCGAAGCCGGGCTTGGCCCGGCGAGAGCCCGCAGGGCGAAGGCCCACCGCGAGCTGTGAAGGAGGGGGCTCATGGGGGAACCATGGGTTCCCCCATGCCTAGTGGCTTCAGGCATGGGCCGTCGTGGCGCTCCGCTGCCTGCTCGCCTCGTAGAGCAGGACGGCGGCGGCAACGCTGACGTTCAGCGATTCCACGAGACCTCGAAGGGGGATCGAGACCGCGCCGTCGCACGCTCGCCGGACCAGCGGACGCACGCCCTTGCCCTCCGCGCCCAGGACGAGTGCGACTCCCCCACTCAGGTCCGCATCCCACATCGCCGTCTGCGCGCTGCTCGATGCCTCCCACACCCACAGGTCGGGCCCCTTCACGTCCGTCAGAAACGCGGCCAGGTTCGGCACGACGGCCAGCGCCACGTGCTCGACAGCGCCCGCGGACGCCCGGCAGACGGCGGCCGTGACCCTCGCAGAGCCGTGCGCGGGCAGCACGACGCCTGTCGCGCCGGCGCCTTCGGCGCTCCGGCAGACGGCCCCGAGATTGTGGGGATCTGTGACGCGGTCGAGGCACACGAGCAGCGGCGCCGGCTGCGAAGCGAGCTCGTACGCGTCGGCGTAGCGGTACGGCTCGCAGTAGGCGAGCACGCCCTGGTGGTCGGGTGTACCGGCCGCTGCGCTCAGGGCCCGTTCGCTCTTGACCTGGACGCGCAGACCGCTCACCTCGCGGAGCCACGGCTCGGACCGAAGCGCGCGCTCGGTCACCCACAGCTCGAGCACGCCGCGCTTCCCGCGGAGCGCCTCCCGCACCGCCCGGCGGCCGTAGACCTGCTCGCGAATCACGCCTTGGGGACGAGCTGAAAGCCGGCCGCGACGTCGCGCACTTCCCAGCCGAGCTGCTCGATCTGTTGGCGGAGGCGGTCTGCCTCGTCGAAGTCACGGCTCTCCCGCGCGTCGCGGCGCTGCTCGGCGAGCGACACGACCTCGGCAGGAACATCCGGGCTTTCCGCGAGCGATGCGAGACCGAAGACTTCGAGCGCGCGCAGTAACAGGTCGTGATCGCGCCATTCGTGGAGCACCGCGAGAGCCTCAGGCGTGTTGAAGTCGTCCTCGAGCGCCGCCTCGAAACGCTCCCATGCTCCGTCCGGTGCGGCCGCCGGCGGGCTCCGAAACACCTCGCGCAGGCTCGCCGTCCTCGCGTCGGCCGCCTTCATGGTCGCGTCCGAGAAGTCGAGTGGCTTACGCCAGTGACCTCCCAGGAAGAAGACGAGCACGGCCTCTCGCCCCCACGTCTCCACCGCCTCCTTCAGCGAGACGACGTTGCCGACGGACTTCGACATCTTCTCCCCCGCCAAGCGCAGCATCCCGTTGTGCATCCACAGACGGGCGAAATCCCGTCCCGCGCCGCGCGACTGTGCGATCTCGTTCTCATGGTGAGGGAAGATGAGGTCGAGCCCGCCCCCGTGGATTTCGAAGACGGGACCGAGGAGCTTCTCCGCCATCGCGGAGCACTCGATGTGCCACCCCGGCCGGCCTCTCCCCCAGGGCGAGTCCCACCACGTGTCCTCCCCCTCCTTGTGTCCTTTCCAGAGGGCGAAGTCGCGCGGATCCTCTTTCAGCTCGCTGGTCTCTTCTTCCTCGGACGGGTTTCGCGGCGCTTGGCCCTGGTCGTGCCTGCCGGAGAGGCGCCCGTAGTCAGAGAAGCGATCGACGCGGAAGTACACGTCCCCTTCGGCGGGATAGGCGAGCCCACGCTCGACCAGCTCTCCGATCAGCGCGACGATCTCCGAGATTGTCTCGGTCGCCTTGGGCTCCTCGTCGGGGCGGCCGAGCCCGAGCAGGTCCGTGTCCTCGACATACCAGCGCGATGCCTTCGCGGCCAGATCGGCGCTCCCCCCGGGAGCCGCGCGGTAGATCTTGTCGTTGATGTCGGTGATGTTCTCGACCAGCGTGACGTCGTAGCCTCGCCGCTCGAGCCAGCCCTTCAGCCACATCGAGATCACGAACGGCCTCGCGTTGCCGATGTGGATCCGCTGGTAGACGGTCGGGCCGCAGAAGTACATGCGGATCGGGCCCGGCGGATCGGGCAGCGGCTGCTTACTCCGCGTCAGCGTGTCATAGAGCCGCATCGATCCTCCTGAGCGTCTCGTCGCGGTCGAGTGCGGCGACGACGGCGGCCAGCTCCGGCCCGCGCTCGCGCCCGGTGAGCGCGACTCGAAGGGCGCGAAGATCGCCTCCAACCGCCTTCAGCTCCCGGAGCAGCGCCTTTGCCGCGTCATAGTCGAGCCCTCCGTTCGCGTGCATGCGAAGCTCGCGGAAGCGCTCGAGCGTCGGCCGGGCTTCCTCCTCGAGCCGGGCGGGCTCAGGCTCGAGAATCAGGCGAGCGGACTGGCGAGCCTCGTTCAAGTCCCGCGCGCCCCGAAGTGCGGGGACGAGCTCCGCCGGCGCACCGACCCGCGCGGCCAGCTCCTCGTCGGGCAGCGAGGCGATCACGTCGACCGACAGCCGGCGGATGCGCGCCAGGTCGTAGTGGACGTCGTGTCTGGGGAGATCGAGCTCCTCGAGGTAGCGGCTAACAGCCTCCGGAGGGATTCCAGCTTCGCGCAGCGAGGCGACAGTCGCGCCTTCGGCTCGCTTCGAGAGCTTCTTCCCGTCCTCACCGAGGATCAGACCGTGGTGGATGTACTCGGGAGACTTGGTTCCGAGCGCCTCGTGCAGGCGGCGGTGGAGATTCTCGTTGGGGAGATGATCCTTGCCCCGGATGACGTGGGTGATTCCGAAATCGACGTCGTCGACGACGCTCGCCAGCTGGTAGGTCCCGGTCCCGTCCTCCCGTAGCAGCGTTATCCCGTCGAAGCGATCACCGAGGGGCTCGGCGGCCTCGCGATACCGCTCCTGCCGCTCGCTCTGCCGCACCGGCCCCTCGTCCCAGTCGATGCCGAGCCACTCGAGATCGCGCATGAGGGACTCCTCGCCACCCGGGACATTCCGGGCGGGATCCGTGTCGTCGATTCGGAGCAGCAGCACGTCGCCGAACCTGCGGTTCGCGAAGGCGGTCAGGGCGTTTCCCATGTGGAGCGAGCCCGTCGGGCTGGGAGCAAATCGCACGCGAGTCATTCCGGGAATCAATCTACACTCGGCTTCCATGCAGGATGCTCTGCTCGACTGGTTCGACGCGAACGGACGCGACCTGCCGTGGCGGAAGACACGCGATCCGTACGCGATCCTCGTCTCCGAGGTGATGCTGCAGCAGACGCAGGTCGAGCGCGTCGTGCCGCGGTACCTGGAGTGGCTCCGCCGCTGGCCGACGGTTGGGAGCCTCGCGGCCGCTTCCCGCGCCGATGTGATTCGTGCGTGGCAGGGGCTGGGGTACAACCGCCGCGCAGTCAACCTCCACCGGGCGGCCCGGCAGGTCGCGGGCTCCGGCTGGCCCGAGGACCTGACCGAGCTGCCAGGGGTCGGGCGGTACACGGCAGACGCCGTCGCCTGCTTTGCCTTCGGCCGCCGTGTTCTTCCGGTCGACACGAACGTTCGTCGCATTGTCGAGCGGTCGGGGATGAGCTTCCGCCCCGAGTGCGCACAGGCGCTGATGGATCTCGGGGCGACGGTCTGCCTCGCGCGGGTTCCCCGTTGCGCGGCGTGCCCGCTCGCGCCCGGTTGCCCCTCGCGCGGCCGCCGCTACGAGCCGCTCCGGAAGCAAGCGCGCTTCGAGGGCTCGTTTCGCCAGCGGCGCGCACGGACACTGCGGCTCGTTTTGCGCCGACCCCGGCCGGTGACGGCGCTGGACGCCGAGGCGGTCGACTCGCTGGCTCGCGACGGCCTGCTCGCCGTCCGCGACGGGATCGCTGATCTGCCCGCCTGAACGAGGCCGCCGGGCCGCGCAAATGTCGTCACAGTCCTGGCACACACGGGTGCGCCCGCCGCCGATAGGCTGACAGCGAGGCGGGGGCTCGGGGGCCCCCAGACTCTGATTAGGTGGTCGTCGGCGCGCGCCGAAGGAGCGCGACGGCCTGCGCGGCGAGCCCCTCTCCGCGTCCGGTGAAGCCGAGCCGGTCGGTCGTAGTCGCGGAGACCGCCACCAGCTCAGGATCGACATCGATCGCACTCGCGAGCGCAGCGGCCATCTCGTCCCGGAGATCCGCGATGCGCGGCGCCTCCCCGATCAGCACACAGTCGGCGTTGACGAGCTCGTAGCCACCACCCGTGACGAGCTCGTACGCGTGCCTGAGCATGTCCAGCGAGCGGATGCCCTTGAGCGCCGGCTCGTCAGACGGGAAGAGCGTCCCAATGTCGCCCAGCCTCGCCGCGCCCAGGAGCGCGTCGATCAGAGCGTGGGCGATCACGTCTCCGTCGGAATGCCCGACGAGCCCGCGCGGATACGGGATCTGGACTCCGCCCAGCACGAGCGGCACGCCCTCCGCGAGCGCGTGCGCGTCGAAGCCGATTCCGACCCGCAAGTCACTCATCCGAGCGGCTCCTGCCTCGCCTGCCTGCCCTCGAACACCGTGACCGTCTCGTAACCGGCGCTCCGCAGGAGCTCCAGCGCCAGGTCGAAATCGCGCCCGACATCGCCGGGAACGTGCGCGTCGGACGCAGTTGTCACCGGGATTCCGCGCGTGTTGCACGCATCCAGCAGACCGCGATCCGGATACAGCTCGCCCACGGGCTTGCGCAATCCGGCCGTCGAGACCTCGATCGCAACGCTGCCGGCGGCCTCGATCGCGTCCGCCGTCTCTTCGTGGTGCAACACGATGTCCTCTTTCCCGGGCCGCTTGCCGAAGATCTTGACCAGGTCGGGATGCGAGAGCACGTCGAACAAGCCGCTCCGCGCGGCTCCGCGCAGCGCGATGAAGTAGCGGCGCCAGACCTCCTCGACCGGGAAATGCGCCCACAAGCCGGGCTCCTCGTCGACTGCGTGTCCCTCGAGCGAGTGGACGGAGCCGAGCAGAAAGTCCCAGGGATAGGGCTCCAGAATGTCCTGCGTCTCGCGCTCCCGGCCGGGGACGTAGTCAACCTCGAGCCCGAGCTTCACCGGCAACCCGCGTCGCTTGGCCTCGAGCACGGCGCCGCAGTAACGGTCGAGGTCGTGGACGCAGCGCTCGAGTTGGACGGGCAGGGTCCAAAGCTCGCGGGTCTGCCTGAAGTAGTAGACGTGCTCGGTGAAGCCGATCTCGTCCACCCCGCGCTCGCGGGCCGTCTCGACGAACCGCTCGGCGGCCTCCACGGTGTGGTCGATCTCCTCGACCTCCCCGGCCGGAGTGCGCAGATGCATGTGGTAGTCGACGATCACCCGGGTTCCCCCGTGCTAAGCAGGCTCTCCACCAGGGCGAGGTCTTCCGGGTCGGTGACCTTCAACAACCGCCGATCCCCGGCCACAATCTTGACCCGGCCTCCGTGAGCCTCGACCAGCGACGAGCAGTCGCTTGCGGATGCGATGTCCCCCTGGAACGCTTCCTGAAGCACGCCGGCCTCGAAGGCCTGCGGCGTCTGCACCGCGACGAGCTGTCCTCGCTCGAGCGTCTCGACGACCTCGTCTCCCCGCACCCGCTTCACCGTGTCGGCGAGCGGCAGGCCCGGCACGGCGCCGTCCCATCCCTCGGCGAGCGGGGCGAGCACCCGCTCGACTACCTCGTCCGATACCAGCGGCCGGGCCGCGTCGTGGACGACCACGACCGACGCATCCGCGGGCAGCTCGGCCAACCCAGCCTGCACGGATTCGGGCCGTGACTCGCCGCCGGCGACACAGGTGCTGACCTTCCCGCACCCGAGCTCCTCCGCGAGGAGGATGACCGGCTCTTCCCAGCCCGGCGGAGCAACGACGACGACGGCGTCGATCCAGGGCGACGCCTCCAGCCGCTCGAGGCTCTCGGCCAGCAGCGGCCGCCCGCGCAGGCGCGCAAACGCTTTCGGCCGATCCTGCCCAAGACGTTCTCCCCGCCCCGCGGCGGCGAGAACCGTCCAGACGCTCATTACCGGCGCGCGGCGCTAGGCCGTCGCGGCAGCCTTGGCCCGCTTCTTCTTGGTGCCGACGCCGGAGAGCACGTCCTCCAGCCAGAGAGCCGCCTCTTCCTCGTCCATGTCCTTGGCGTACATCAGCTCGCTCGAGAGGATCTTCTTTGCCTTGACGAACATCTGCTTCTCGCCGGTCGAGAGGCCTTTTTCGTGATCCCGGAGGGAGAGGTTCCGAACGACCTCGGCAAGCTCGAAGATGTCACCGGTCTTCATCTTGTCGCGGTTGTGCTTGAACCGCCGGTTCCAGTTCTTCGGCATGACGGTGCCGTTCCCGGTCAGAGCCTTCACAACCTGATCGACCATCGCCTCGTCGATCACCTTGCGCAGCCCGACCTTCTCGACGTTCTCGCACGGCACGTTGACCGTCATGTCGTTGTGCAGGATCTTGATCGTGAGGTACTCGCGCTTCTGGCCGAGGACCTCCCGCAACTCCTTCTTGACCACGGTTCCGGCTCCGTGGTGGGGGTACACGACCTTTTCGCCGACCTTGTACAAGCGACCCTCCCTTTCGCTCGCGCCTTTCCGCTAAAAACGCCGGCGACTCGAGTCTCCGCCGGCGGAACGGTCTCAGTATAGCGGAAACTGCCCCAAAATGCCATTGTTTCCAGGGCTTTTCTGTGCTCACGACAGAAAATCCCTGCTCACAGGCGGGTCCCCGGTTAGAGCTGCAAGTACCGATCGACCAGGTTGTGCTCCTGCAGGCGCCGCAGACCCTCGCGGATCTCACGGGCCCGGGCCTGCCCGACGCCATCCACCGCCTCGAGCTCGCGGCCGGAGGCGCGAAGAATCGAGTCAAGGCTCTCGAGGTCGCCCACGACGCGCTGGACGACGTTCTCGGGCAGGCGCGGAATCTGCGAGAGGACGCGGAAGCCGCGAGGCGTGACAGCGTAGTCGAGCGGGTTCACTGTCCGGGGATAGCCGAGCAGCTCGGCGAGCTCCTCGAGCTCGAGCAGCTGCTTGTACGAGAGCGCAGCGAGGCGCTCGAGCGTCTCCTCGACCCGACTGTGCCCATCGCCGGCGTGGTAGTCGAACAGGACGGCTGCCTTCTCCCTCGGCACATCGGCCATCAGCTCCTCGAGCTGAATCCCGATCATCCGGCCCTCCGAGCCCAGCTCGACGAAGTCCCGCTCGACCTCGACTGCCATCCGCGTCGTCATCTCCGCCCGCTGGGCGACGACGAGAACGTCGTCGAGCATGACGGCGTTCTGGAACTCGAGAGCGGTCAGCCGGGTCAGCACCTGCTCGAGCCGCTGCCTGTAGGTCTCTACGGTCGCCAGCGCCTGATTCGTCTTGGCGAGCACGTCCGCGATCGGCTCGAGCTGATAGCGGAGCTCACCGACGAAGAGCGTGACCGTCTCCCGCTGCTGGGAGATCGAGATCACGAGCGCGTCGGTTTGCTTGGCAACACGCTCGGCCGTGCGGTGGCGGGTGCCGGTCTCGGCCGACGGGATCGCGGGGTCGGGCATCAGCTGGACGTTCGCGTACGCAAGCGTCGAGAGGGCCGAGTCGACGATAATCGCGCCGTCCATCTTCGCCAGCTCGTACAGGAGCTGTGGGGTGAAGGGCTGGTCCAGGCGCATCCCGCCCGAGAACAGAAACGCGAGCTCGGAGGGCTCGCCGATGACGATCAGCGCGCCGCCACGGGAGCGGATGATGTCGTCAGTCCCCTGCCGCAACTCCGTGCCCGGGGCGACGCGGGCAATCGCGGCGAGTAGCCTGGCGTCGCGCCGCGGGTCCTGCTCCAACGGCCGGCGGGCCACGCCGATGGGCGCGCGCGGCCGCTCTTCTCTATGTCTGCCCTCCGTCTTCAACGAGCCCTGACCGAATCGCCTGCCGGAGGGTCTCTGCCTCCGTCTTGCGTAGTTTGCCACGAAGATTCGTACCCGATGGAACCAGGATCTCGGCCAGGCCGAGCTTGGCGCACTCCTCGAGCCGGCGCTCGGCCTGCGTAGCGGGACGAAGGCGTCCCGTCAGCCCGATCTCGCCGAACGTGGCGAGCGACTCCCGCACCGGGGTGCCGCGGGCGGCGGATGCGATCGCCAGCGCGACCGGAAGATCGGCGCCTGGCTCGTCGATCCGGACGCCGCCGGCAACGTTGACGAAGACGTCCGCCTGCCCGAGGGCGACGCCGGCATGTCGCGACAGGACGGCGACGATCATCGCCAGCCGCTTCGGATCCACGCCGGTCCCGACGCGACGCGGCATCGCCAGATCAGTCGGCGCCACGAGTGCCTGGATCTCGAGCAGGATCGGCCGGGTGCCCTCGAGCGCGCACGCGACCGCGGCTCCCGCGTCGCCGGTCTGAGTGCGTCCGAACAGCTCTGACGGGTTCGGCACACCCGCCAGCCCGGTCCCGGTCATCTCGAAGACGCCGATCTCGTTCGTGGAGCCGAAGCGGTTCTTGACCGCGCGCAGGACCCTGTGCTCGTGGTAGCGGTCGCCCTCGAACTGGAGGACGCAGTCCACGAGATGCTCCAGCACCCGCGGGCCCGCAACCGATCCGTCCTTGGTCACGTGGCCGACGAGAATGGTGGCGATCCCGGACTCCTTGGCGACGCGGAGAAGCCTGGCGGCGGCCTCGCGCACTTGGCCGACCGACCCGGGCGCGGAGCCGATCTCGGACGAGTACAGCGTCTGGACGGAGTCGATCACGCAGACGTCGGGTCGCTCGCGCTCGAGCGTCGCGCAGACAGTTTCCAGCTCGGTTTCGGCGAGGATCTCGACCTGCTCGGCCCCGCCGAGGCGCGCCGCTCTCAGCTTCACCTGCGCGAGGGACTCTTCGCCCGTCACGAGGAGCGCTCGCCGATCGCGGGACATGGCGGCGAGGGCCGTCAGCAGCAGCGTCGACTTGCCGACGCCGGGCTCGCCTCCGACGAGGACGAGCGACGCGGGCACGAGTCCTCCGCCGAGCACGCGATCGAGCTCGGGAATCCCCGTGGAGATGCGCGCGGCCTCCTCGGCCTGGATGTCGACGAGTCGAAGCAGCGGGCGTGCCTCGGCTTTTCCCGCCGACTCGGGAGCCTCCTCGGCGAGCGTCCCGAACGAGCCGCAGCCGGGACACCGGCCGAACCAGCGGCCGGCGGCGTAGCCGCAGTCGGAGCATGCGTACTGAACGGCAGCCTTGGCCATCTCGCCAGCCTATTTCCAGCCTCGGACGCTCTTTGCGCCGGCTTCGTGCCGATTCTCAACCTGCGAGCTCGGGCTCCGGCGGCGGCGACCTCCGGCCGAGCGAGGCGATCACGAGGCCGGCGAGGATGCCCGCGGCTCCGACGAGCTGCAGCGAAGAGGGCGACTCGCCGAGGATCAGTGCCGCGAAGATCACCGAGCAGACCGGCTGCAGGGTGAGCGACACCGAGGTGACGACGGCGGGAAGCCGCGGCAGCGAGGTCGCGATCAGGAGCCAGCCCAGCACCTGCGAGCTGAGCGCGAGCAGAACCAGCCATCCTTGTGCTGCAAGGCTGGGCGTCCAGTCGAGGTCTCCCACGACGAGCCCGATCAGCGCGCAGCCGATCGCCGCGGCGAAGGTGGCGTCCAGGAGCGGCCCCGCCGGCCCGATCACCCCGCGCCCTCCCTGGCGCAGGGTGAGCAGGTAGCCCGAATACGCGATCCCCGTCAGCACGCCGTAGGCGGCGCCGAGCCCCGGGTCGGGCCCGTACGCCCCGTGCTCGAGCGCGCCCGAGATCAGCAGGACGCCGACCAGGACGACCGGGATCGAGACGAGCGAAGAGTTCCTCGGCCGCTCGCGGAGCAGCGCCCAGGCGAGCAGCCCGACGAGGACGACCTGGATGTTCCCGAGCACGGTCGCGAGGCCGGCGCCCACCTCCTCGATCGCGTTGTGCCAGAGCACGAGGTCGGCGGCGAAGAACACTCCGGCGATCCAGGCGAAGCGGCGTGACCGCACGGGGCGCGGGCCGAACCGCCGTTGCTCGTAGCGAGCGATCAGCCAGAGCGGAGGCAGCGCCCAGACGCAGCGGTAGAAGGCACCCGTCGAAGGCGAGACGTGCGCGAGGCGGAAGAGGATGCCCGAGAAGGCGATCGCGACGGCGCCGACGAGCACGGTGAGCGCGGGCCGGCGCGCGAGCAGCGAGAGGCGCACAGCGGCGTTGTACAGAACCGGACCTGTATCGCGGTTGTGGACCAGCTCGGACCGGACCGCCGAACACAGGGTTCAGGGGCCGCTCGAGACAACCACCAGGCCAAGGATGCACGCCTTCCGCAAGCTCCCTCACCTCTGCGATCGACATGACGCAAGATCGACGCATTCTCGGCACGAAGCACACCTCCCGTTCGGACACGTCCGGGGGTCAGACCCTCGGAGGCGCCGGGGCCCGCGCAGGCGCGCGAAGCCTCGAGCGGCGAGAATCGGGGCATGGACCTCGCCTACTTGATCCTGCTCCCCGACGACGTGCACAACTTCATCCGCCGCGCCCAGGCCGAGCTGTACGACCGCTACGAGGCGAGCCCGGCGACGCTCGTACTCGAGCCGCACATCACCCTCAAGCAGCCGTTCGAGGCCGATGAGCTCGGCCGCTACGAGCACTTCTTCGATCGGCTCGCGGCGGAAACCGAGCCCTTCGAGCTCGTCATGCGCGGCTTCGGCTTCTTCGAGGCCGAGGGCGTCGTCTTCCTCGACGTCGAGCAGGACGAGCGGCTGCAGGTGATGCAGCGCAGGATCCTGGAAGAACTCGAGCTCGAGCCGGCGGAGTACGAGAGCGGGAAGCCGGTTCCCTACTACTTCCACGCCACTATCGCCGCCGGGCTCTCGCCCGAAGACCTGACCGACGCACGAGCCAGGCTCGACGAGGCGCCCGGTTTTCGCTTCCCGCTCGAGCAGCTAGGCATGTTCCGCCGGGAGACGGAGGGCCCATGGACGCTGTACAAGCGCGTGAAGCTGTAGAGATCAGGCCCCTTTCGGGCGGCGAGCTCTCGCGGGTCGAGCGCAAGCTCCCGCGCTATTCCGGGAAGCACCGGGAGCGGCTCGACGCGCAGCACCGGGGCGAATGCCTCTACCTGATCGCCTGGTCGGGGCCGGACCCTGTGGGCCACCTCAACTTGCGACTGCGCGGACGGAAGCTCTCCGACCGAGCCCGTGGGGCCGGCGCGGCTCAGATCGAGGACCTCGCGGTCGCCTCTGAACATCGACGCCGAGGGATCGGGACGAAGCTGATGCGCCGGGCCCAGGCTGAGGCCGCATCCCGCGACATCAACGCGCTCGGGCTCGGGGTCGACATCCACAACCGCCCGGCGCGAAGCCTCTACGCACAGGAGGGCTACGAGGAGGCGGGGTTCGGCGAGTTCGTCGTGTCTTACCCCTACCTGGACGAGGACGGCGTCGAGCGGGAGGCGCACGAGACGTGCACCTATCTCGTCAAGCGCTGGGACTGAGCTCTACTCGGGCTCGTCGCCCGGCTCGGGCTCGCCCTCGGAGGTCGGCTCCTCGGGGGGGACGGTGACCCGTTCGACGTCCTCCGGGATCGTCGGCGGGATCACGTCGATGTCGACCTCGTCTTCGTTCTTGCGTGCGATCACGATCGTCGAGCCCGGGACGAGCTCCCGTCCGAGCACGAAGTCGGCGAGCGGATCCTCGATGAAGCGCTGGATCGCGCGGCGCAGCGGGCGGGCTCCCATCGCTGGGTCGTGACCCTTGTCGACCAGCAGCTCCTTGGCCTCCTCGGTGAGCTCGATCGTGACTTCGTGCTGGGCCATCTGCTCGCGGACGCGGACGATCAGCAGATCGACGATCTGCATGATCTCCTCCTTCGTCAGCTTCGGGAAGACGATGATCTCGTCGATCCGGTTCAGGAGCTCGGGTCGGAAGACCTTCTTGAGGTCGGACATGACGCGGCTCTTCATGTCTTCGTAGCTGAGCCCGGTGTCATCGCCGATCGAGAACCCGAGCGAGACGTTCTTCGAGATCGAAGCGGAGCCGATGTTCGACGTCATGATCACGACGACGTTGCGAAAGTCGACCTTGCGCCCCTGGGCGTCCGTCAGCTTCCCGTCCTCGAGGATCTGCAGGAGGATGTTGAACACATCCGGGTGAGCCTTTTCGATCTCGTCGAACAGCACGACCGAGTACGGCTTCCGGCGCACGGACTCGGTGAGCTGGCCACCCTCGTCGTACCCGATGTAGCCGGGCGGCGAGCCGACGAGCCGGGACACGGAGTGCTTCTCCATGTACTCCGACATGTCGATCTGGATCATCGCCTCTTCGTCGCCGAACATGAACTCGGCGAGCGTGCGGGCGAGCTCGGTCTTGCCGACACCCGATGGGCCGAGGAAGATGAACGAGCCGGTCGGGCGCTTCGGATCCTTGATCCCCGCGCGGGCGCGGCGGATCGACTTGGACACGGCGACGATTGCCTCGTCCTGGCCGATGACGCGCTTGTGGAGCTCGTCCTCCATGCGCACCAACCGCTCCGACTCGGCCTCGGTCAGCTTGAAGACCGGGATGCCCGTCCACATCGAGACGATGTCGGCGATCTCGTCCTCGCCAACCTCGGGCTGTTCGCTCGCCTCGCTCTCGCGCCAGCTCTCCTCGAGCTCGCGCTTCTTCTGAGTCAGCTTGCGCTCCTTGTCGCGGAGGCTCGCGGCCTTCTCGAACTCCTGCGCCTCGATCGCCTCTTCCTTGTCCTTGCGCACCTTCTCGATCTCTTCCTCGAGCTCGCGGTAGCGCGGCGGCGCGCTCATCGTCTTGATCCGCATCCGGGACGCCGCCTCGTCGATGAGGTCGATCGCCTTGTCGGGAAGGTGGCGGTCCTGGATGTAGCGGTCGGACAGGATCGCGGCGGCGCGCAGCGCGTCGTCGCTGATCTTGCAGCGGTGGTGCGCCTCGTAGCGGTCGCGGAGGCCGCGCAGGATCAGCACGGTCTCGTCCACCGTCGGCTCCTCCACCCTGATCTGCTGGAAGCGGCGCTCGAGCGCGGCGTCGCGCTCGAGGTACTTGCGGTACTCGTCGAGCGTCGTCGCGCCGATCGTCTGCAGCTCACCGCGCGCCAGGGCGGGCTTGAGGATCGAGGCCGCGTCGATCGCGCCCTCGGCCGCGCCAGCGCCGACGAGATTGTGGAGCTCGTCGATGAACAGGATGATGTCGCCGCGCTGCTGGATCTCCTTCATGACCTTCTTCAGGCGCTCCTCGAACTCGCCGCGATACTTGGATCCGGCGACGAGCGCCGCGAGATCGAGCGAGTAGATCTGCTTGCCCTTCAGAAGCTCGGGCACCTGGCCGGAAGCGATGCGCTGAGCGAGCCCCTCGACGACGGCGGTCTTGCCGACGCCGGGCTCGCCGATCAGCACCGGGTTGTTCTTCTGGCGGCGCGAGAGGATCTGCATGATCCGCTCGATCTCGGTCTGCCGGCCGACGACAGGATCCAGCTTTCCTTCGCCCGCCTGCTTGGTGAAGTTGCGGCCGAACTGGTCGAGCAGCTTCGAGCTCTTCGACTTCTCCCCGGGCGGGCCGCCCGACTGCTGGCGCCGGCCGGGGCCGGACAGCATGCGGATGATCTCGTTGCGAATCTTTTCCGCATCCGCGTCGAAGTCGAGCAGGATGCGGGCCGCGACGCCTTCGTTCTCGCGCACGAGGCCGAGCAGGATGTGCTCGGTGCCGATGTAGTTGTGGCCGAGCGAGAGCGCCTCGCGCAGCGCGAGCTCGAGCACCTTCTTGGCGCGTGGGGTGAACGGAATCTGACCGGTTGTGACCTCGTCTCCCTGGCCGACGATGCGCGCGACCTGCGCGCGGACCTCCTCGACGGTTATGTCCAGGGACTCGAGCACGCGCGCGGCGAGGCCCTCCTCCTCGCGCAGCAGGCCCAGGAGGATGTGCTCGGTGCCGATGTAGTTGTGCTTGAGCGCCCGCGCCTCATCCTGGGCGAGGACGACAACCTGTCGAGCCCGTTCCGTAAATCGTTCGAACAAACCCCTCGAGCCTCCTTTCCCGTCGCCTGGAGGACGGACGGCCGCCCGTCCGCAGGTCGAGGTAGGGCAATCGTAGCGCACGGGTCGGGGGACACCTCGGGCCTTGCTTGTACGCTGTCGGGGCATGCCGAAAGCACTCGTCACGGGCGGCGCGGGCTTCATCGGCTCGCATCTTGGCGAGCTTCTGCTGGACGACGGTTGGGAGGTCTACGCGCTCGACAACCTCTCGACGGGCTCGATCCAGAACGTCGCCCATCTTCGCGATCGGGCGGACTTCCACCTCGTCGTCGACTCCGTGCTCTCGCCCGCGGTGGTCAGCGAGCTCGTCTACAAGTGCGACGTCGTCTACCACCTGGCGGCCGCGGTCGGCGTCCGGCTGATCGTCGAGCAGCCCGTGCACACGATGGTCACGAACGTGCAGGGCACGGAGACGGTGCTCGACTACTGCAACCGCTTCGGCAAGCGCGTGCTGATCGCATCCAGCTCGGAGGTGTACGGCGACCACCGCAAGGAGAGGCCGCTGGCTGAGAACGACCGCCGCGTCTACGGGCCGACTACCGAGCGGCGGTGGCTCTATGCGGACTCGAAGGCGCTCGACGAGTTCCTCGCGCTCGCATACCACCAGGAGCGGCGGCTCGACTGCGTGATCGCGCGGCTGTTCAACACCGTCGGCCCGCGCCAGAGCGGCCAGTACGGGATGGTGATCCCGAGCTTCGTCAAGAGCGCACTGGCGGGAGCGCCGCTCGAAGTGCACGGCGACGGCACCCAGACCCGCTCGTTCTGCCACGTCCAGGACACGATCCGCGCTGTCAAGGGTCTCGTGGATGAGCGCTCGATCGAGGGAGAGATCTTCAACGTCGGCTCGACCGAGCGGATCAGGATCATCGATCTCGCCGAGCGCGTGGTGGCGCTGACGGGCTCGGACTCGGAGCTCGTGTTCGTGCCCTATGACCGCGTCTACGGCCTCGGCGTCGAGGACACCCTCCACCGCGAGCCTGCGATCGAGAAGATCGGCGGCGCGATCGGCTGGAAGGCGGCACTCGATCTCGAGCGGATCCTCGCCGACGTGATCGACTACGCCCGGCACGCGCCGGTCGCAGTCGAGGCCGAGAGCTAGCCTAGCCGCCGCTCAGCGCGGCCGCCGCGGCCAGCGCCGCGGAGCCGGCCGCCAGGATCGCGACCGGAGGACGTTCACGTCGAGAGACCTACCTCGCCGCGACCGCCGCGAGACGGCTCGAGCAGATAGTGGGAGACCAGCCACTCCGCTCCGCCGCGGTAGCCCCAGAGCTCGGCGCAGGCGAGGAAGAAGAGCCGCCAGCGGGCGCGCCACAGCCGGGCTCGCTCTGGCCCGTATGCTCGTCCGAGAATCTCGAGCACCTCCGCCTCGTGTGCGTCGAGATTCCGGACCCAGGCCTCGGCAGTCTTCGCATAGTGCGAGCCGCCGACGGCCCAGTGCCCGCGGACGGCGACGTCGCGCTGGAACTCGAGCAGGAGGTCGTGCGAAGGCATGAGGCCGGCGGTGAAGAACCGCCGCCCGACCCAGCTTCGCTCGTAGGGATAGGCGAAGGTGCGGTGGGAGAAGACGTGGACGAAGGCCCTGCCCTCCGGACGGAGCAGCGAGGCGACTCGGGCAAGCAACGTCTCGTAGTTCCGCATGTGCTCGAACATCTCGACGGAGACGACCCGGTCGAACCGCCGCTCTGTGTCGAAGACGTTCGCGTCCGCGGTGACGACCTCGACGCCCGCCGGCGCCCGCTCCTCGATGTACCGCCTCTGCATGCGTGAGTTGGAGACGGCCAGGATCCGAGCCCCCGGATAGCGCTCGGCCAGCCAGAACGTGAGCGACCCCCAGCCGCAGCCGAGGTCGAGGACGTCCATCCCGTCCTCGATTCCCGCGCGCAGGCAGGTGAGCTCGAGCATCGCCTCCTCGGCCTCGGCCAGCGTCCCCGCCTCGGGGCCCCAGAGACAGCAGCTGTACTTGAGCCGCGGCCCGAGGACGAGCCGGAAGAAGTCGGCGGGGAGCTCGTAGTGCTGCTCGTTCGCCTTCTCGACCTGCTCGGCGATCGGAGAGCGGCGGAGCCGCTCCACGAAGGCATCCCGCTCCGCGGCCGAGCGCCGCCGCTCCCGACGCAGCCGAAGGGCACAGGCGCCCCGGATCGCGGCCCTCAGCGCCCGCTCGGGGATCACCTCGCGCTCGAGCAGCCGGTCGAAGACGGCCTCCATCATCAGGCTTCCCTCGGAAACCACGGGAAGAACGGGCTCGTCTCGCGCTGGTAGCGCTTGTAGTCCTCGCCCCGGCTCCGGAGCGCCTGCTCCTCGGCCGGCGGGATGCCTGTGACGAACACGATCAGGCAGAACATGAGCGCCGGGCTGATCCACGCCAGCCACCCCCAGGGGGCCGGGGAGGCGATCAGCGCGTAGGCGACCCAGCTCAGCCACTGGAAGAAGTAGTTCGGGTGCCGCGAATACCGCCACAGCGCGTAGCGCATGGTCTTCCCCTTGTTGGCCGGATCGGCCTTGAAGCGGGCGAGCTGGCGGTCCGCGAGCGCCTCTCCGGCGGCGGCGACGGCCCAGACCCCCGCTCCCGCCCACGCGAGCGGCTCGAGGCCGTTGTGCCGGTTGAAGCAGGCGAGCAGGAAGGTGCCCGAGAGCCCAAGCGCCAGGAGCGCCTGGGCCTGGTAGAAGACGAAGAAGCGCGCCTGCTCGCCCCCGCGCTCTCGCCACTTCGCCCGCAGGTCCCGGTAGCGCCTGTCCTCTCCATGGGCGACGCGGCGCAGGACGACCCAGGCGACGCGCAGGAACGCAGGGCTTGCCGTGACGGCGATCAAAACCCGGTCGGCGATACAGCCGGTAGCGAAGGCCGCGTAGAGAGCGGCCAGGAGCGCGAGCGTCACCGCCCAGCCCGCGTCCACCGCCGTCGCGTCGCCCGTTCGGAGCTGCAACACGTAGAGCGGGAGGAACACGGCCTCGGCGAGCGCGAGGCCGAACAGGAGCAGGACCCAGTAGCTCGTGATCACGATCAGTCGAGCCAGGCGTGTGCGGGCGGCCCGAACGGCCGGCGAAGGTCGGCGATCGTCTCCTCGAGCTGCCGGGTCAGCTCGCGCGCCGAGGCGACGGTCGGCCGCTGCCGGTCAACCTCGAGCGGACAGCCGACCAGGATCCGAATCTTCGGAAAACCGATCTTCGGCTTGGCCGGGCGCAGCGCTTTCTCGGTATTGACGAGGCAGACCGGGACGATCGGCGAGCCCGTGGCGAAGGCCAGGCGGGCGGCGCCGCGAAGGTAGGGCCGGTTCCGGCGGGGCTTGGAGGTTCCCTGCGGGAAGATCCCGAGCACTCGTCCCTCCTCGAGGAGCCGGATTCCGTGGCGCAGAGCTCCGGAATCCCCGCCGCCACGCTCGATGGGAAACGTGCCGAAGCCGTCCATGAGCGCTCCCACGATCCGGTTGTTCCACAGCTCGACCTTTGCCATGTAGTGGATCGGCCTCGGAGTTGCGACGCCGAGAAAGAAGGGATCGGCGAGAGACTCATGGTTCGCCACGAGGATGCAGGGCCCGCGCTCGGGGATTCTCTCGCCGCCTTCGACATCGATGCGGTAGCCCCGGCGCAACAGCTCGCGGAAGCCGACGGCGTGGAGGAGCCTGTAGAGGATCACGCGCGCGCCAGCACCAGCTGCACGTCTCGAAGCGAGCGCGTCCGGAATGCCGCCTCGCAGTAGGCGAGGTAGAAGTCCCACGTTCGCCGGAAGCGCTCGTCGTAGCCGAGTTGCTGCACGTCTCCGAGGTGCGCGAGGAAGCGGTTCCGCCACCGGCGCAGTGTCTCGGCGTAATGCGAGCCGATCTCCTCGAGATCGGCTACCTCGAGCCTGGAGGATTCCGACATCGCCCGCGTCAGGGCGGCGAGCGACGGGATCAAGCAGCCGGGGAACACGTAGCGCTCGATCCAGTCCGGTGTCTTCCGGTACCGGTTCCAGCGCTTGTCGGGCACGAGGATCGTCTGGATGCACGCGAGCCCGCCGCGAGCGAGCAGGCGGTCGCAGGCCGCGAAGAAGGTCCCGAACTGCTTGTCGCCGATTGCCTCCAGCATCTCGATCGACGCGACCTTGGTGAACTCGCCGTCAAGCTCGCGGTAGTCGCGCTCCAGGATCTGCACGCGGGAGGCAAGGCCGGCCTCGGCGATCCGGCTGCGGGCGAGCTCCGCCTGCGCAGCGGAGATGGTGGTCCCGGTCACGCGGGCACCGAACTCCCCCGCCGCGACCGCCGCGAAACTTCCCCACCCGCAGCCGATCTCGAGCACGTGGTCGTCCGGCCCGAGCCGGAGCTTCTCGCAGACGCGGCGGAGCTTGCGGAGCTGCGCTCCGGCGAGCGGCTCGTCCTCCCGCTCGAACACTGCGCACGAGTACGTCATCGTCTCGTCGAGGAAGAGACCGAAGAGGTCGTTGCCGAGGTCGTAGTGGTAGCGGATGTTCCGCCGCGCGCGCAGAAAGCCGGACCGCCGGTTCGCTCGCGGGCGAGCCTCGAGCATGCGCCGGACGCGAGGATGCCGCTCGGCCGCCGCCTCCGCATTTCGCAGCAGCAGCTCGAAGAACACGACGAGGTCGTCGGCGCGCCACTCGCCGGCCGTGAAGGACTCGCCGAGGGCGAGCTTGGCCCGCGTCGCGAGGCGGCGGAAGAAGCGCTCGTTCTCGATCGTGATCTCGACTCGCGGCCCCGACCCGAAGCTTCGCGTTGAGCCGTCGGGAAGGTTGACGACGAGCGTGCCTCCCTCGAGCTCCAGCAGCACCCGCTCGAGCACGACAAGGGCGACGTGGCCGAGCGCCGAGAAGCGCGCGGGGGGCTCGCGCCGGATGGTCTCGCCGGCGGTGCTCATAGGCCAACCTCCGGCCTATGAGCGTGTGGAGGGGGCGTGGGGGAACCGGGAGGTTCCCCCACATCGGGTTCTAAGAAGGGGGCTCGTGGGGGAAACATGGTTTCCCCCACGGGAGCGAGCCAGAGGCGAACGACGCTCATGCCCGCACCGACCCTTTCCCTGGCACGAACGGAGGCTTGCGGTGGAAGGGGACGCGCTTCAGCCAGAGGCGGAGCGCCTGCCAGTGGATGAGCCCGATCACCTTGAGCGGCATCGCAGGGTAACGTGCGAGAGCGCCCGCGAGCGTCCTGTTCGTGAGCTCCTGGCGCCTGCCGGCGAGCACTGCCTGCAGCGGCCGCTTCCCGTCCTCCAGCACCTCGATCCGCGCGTAGAGCGACTCGCCCGGCTCTGAGAACGCGTAGCGGTAGCGCTGGTCGAGGCCGAAGAACGGGGAGACGTGGAGGTGCTTGTCGTGCTCGTACCGGAGACCCCCTCCATGCAGCAGCTCGGGCAGCCGCTCTCCGAAGGTGTTGTTGAGCTCGGCGATCATGCAGGCGAGCTCCCCGTCCGGCCGGTAGCACCAGAAGAAGCTGACCGGATTAAAGACGTAGCCGAGGAAGCGGAGCTGCGCGAGCATCAGCACCTTCCCGCCTTCGAGCCTGTCCACCCCGCGCTCGGCGCAGAACGCGAGCACCTTGTCCTTGATCGAACGGCCGTCGTCCTCGAAGTGGTCGCGGTCGTAGAGGGAGACGACGTTGGGGCGATTGACGGAGAACAGCGTCAGCCTCCGCTCGAGCTCGTCCACTTCGTCGAGGTCCAGCACGTAGAAGGCGACGCCGTAGCGGAACACGTTCTCCGCCGGAGCCCGCCGAGCGTGCACGAGCGTCCCCGTATACAGGGCCGAGCTCACCACTCGACTCCCAGCAGCGCGGCTGCGCGAATGCCCGAGGCGAGCCCGTCCTCGTGGAATCCGTAGCCGTGGTGCGCGCCCGCGTAGAGCGTGTGACGCGGCCCCGAGAGGCGGGCGAGACCCTCCTGCGCGCGCAGGCTCTCCAGCGTGTAGACGGGATGCGCGTACTCCATGCGCGCGATCACGTGCTCGGGCGCGATCTCGTCGCCCCTGTTCAGCGTTACGCAGTAATCACGGTCGCTCTCCAGTTGCTGCAACCGGTTCAGGTAGTAGGTGACCGTCGGCCGGCCGTTCGATGTCCGGCAATCTGTCCGGGCGAAGTTCCAGGAGGCTCGGGCGGACCGTCGGCGCGGAAGCAGCGCAGGATCGGAGTGGAGCACGGCCTCGTTCGTGGTGTATCCGAACGCGCCCAGCACCTTCCGCTCCTCGTCGCTCGGGTCGCCGAGCATGGCGAGTGCCTGGTCGGCGTGCGTTGCGACCAAGACCTTGTCGAAGCTCCGCTCGAGCCCGTCCTCGGTTCGCAAGACGACGCCGCTGGGCGACCGCCTCACCTCGCGGACTCCCACCCCGAGATGCACCCGGCCCCGAAATCTCGCACACAGGGCGGCGACGTAGGAGCGGCTTCCACCTGCGACCGTCTTCCAGCGGAACCGGCCGAAGCCGAGCATCCCGTGCTGGTGGAAGAAGCGGATCGCGTAGCCGGCGGGGAATTCGAGCGCCCGTTCGGGCGCAGTCGACCAAAGAGCCGAGGCGAGCGGGACGAGGAAGTGCTCACGGAAGCGGCGTGAGTAACCTCGCTCGGCCACGAAGGCGTCGAGTGTTCGGCCGGCGCAGCTTCCGTCGTCCAGCGCGCGTTTCGCCGTTCGCAGCCAGCGGCCGACCTCGGCGAGGAACGCGAGAAAGCGGGGGCTGGCGGCGTTCAGAGGCTGCGCGAACGGGCGCCTGCCGGACCATTCGATCGCACACCGGTCACAGCCGACGGAGAAGGACATCTCGGAGTCCTGCGTCCTGACGCGGAGCTCGTCGAAGAGGCGAACGAGCAGAGGATAATTGCGCTCGTTGAAGACGATGAAGCCCGTGTCGAGCTGGAGCCCGTCGTGGGCGATCGTGTTGACGTGACCTCCCGGCCCAGCCGCGCTCTCGAAGACCTCGACGTCGTGTGCGCGCGCGAGAACGTGAGCCGCTCCGAGGCCCGAGACACCGGCGCCGACGATTGCAACCTTCACCGCAGCCCCTGGCTGACTACCATCGAACCGGACATTCGCACGAATGCGAATAACGGTTGGCGGGAAGGGTGGGAAAGATGGAAGAAGCGATCACAGCTCCGCAGGTGGCGACGGTCCGGACGCGGACGAGCCTGGCGAGCCAGGTTGTGACCGTGATCGCCGTCGTCGTCCCGCCGATCGGGCTCTTCTCGGCGATGGGAATCCTGTGGGGGGTAGCCTTCCACAACGTCGACCTCGCGCTGCTGGTCGGCTTCTACGTCGTCTGCGCGTTCGGAACGACGATCGGCTTCCACCGCTACTTCACCCACAAGAGCTTCGAGGCGCGGACGCCGGTCAAGATCGTCCTGGCCGTCCTCGGCTGCATGACGATGCAGGGACCGCTCACCCAGTGGGTGACCGACCATCGCAAGCATCACGCCCTCTCGGACAAGGAAGGCGACCCGCATTCCCCGCACGTCGGTCACGGCGACGGGATTCTCGCGCCGCTCCGCGGCTTCGTGCACGCGCACGTCGGGTGGCTGTTCAGGCTCAAGGGAATGGAGCGCGGCCGCGACTACGGAAAGGATCTGTACGAGGACCGGCTCGTCCGGACGATCGACCGCCTCTACATGCTCTGGGTCGTGCTCACCTTCGGCCTGCCGTTCGCGATCGGCTACGCCGTCGGCGGCACCTGGCAGTGGGGGCTCGAAGGGCTCGTCTGGGGCGGCCTGCTGCGGGTCTTCCTCTACCAGCACGCCACCTTCAGCGTGAACTCGATCTGCCACATGTTCGGGCGCCGGCACTACAACACGCGCGACGAGGCCCGCAACAACTGGCTCGTGGCAGCGCTTGTCTTCGGCGAAGGCTGGCACAACAATCACCACGCCTTCCCGGCCTCGGCGAGGCACGGGCTGCACCGCTTCCAGATCGACATCTCCTGGTGGGTGATCAAGGGGCTCGAGAAGCTCCGGCTCGTCTCGAACGTCAAGCACCCGACGCCGAGCCAGATGGAGCGGCGCCGGCTTCAGCCCGACGAGGCCTGAAGCTCGGCCGCGACGAGCTCCGCCCACCTGCGGGCTTTCGGCAGGGCAACCGATGATCCCCAGGGCGCTCGGACGGCGATGCCGTGCACGGCACCGGGGATGAGCGTGTAGGACGCGGCGACGCCGCGCGCCCGGGCGCGCTCGAAGCCGCGACGCGAGTTGCTCGGGTTCACCCCGGGGATCCCGGGGAAGTAGCGGTCGAGCGCCCCGTGGAAGACGGCGAGCCTGCGCCCGTCCAGCGTGGAGAGATCGAGCCGGTCCGGAATCCAGGGCGCGAGGCCGACGACGGTCGAGACCGCCGGGTGGCGCGCGGCCTTGATCGAGACCGCGCCGCCCATCGAGAAGCCGATCAGCAGAGTCTCCGGAGCGCCAACGGCGTCGATCGCCGCGAGCGCGTCCTCGGTGCACATGTCGAGGCGGTTCCACGACTTGATCCGGAACCGGACCTCGGCGAATGCGAGCTCCGGGAAGCGCGGCGCCAGCCTGCGGACGAGCCACTCGAGCGAAGCACTCCAGGTTCCAGGGACGTCGCCGCGCGTGCCGCCGTTGACGCAGACGACCGCCCGTTCCCGAGCCGCGCCCGTCACGCGCATCTCGGCCCCGGTCGAGAGCCCCTGCTCAGCCACGTTCGAGCAACAGAAGGGTCTCGGCTCGAATCCTGTCGCTCGTCGCACCGAGGTCGTTCAGGATGTGATTTGCAACGCCCTGCCCTTCGCGGGCCAGCCCCAGGAGGATGTGCTCGGTACCGATGAAGTCGTGACCGAGCGCCCTGCACTCCTCGAGCGACAGCTCGAGCACCTTCTTCGCACGAGGTGTGAACGGGATCGAGCCGGGCTCGATGCCCTCGCCGCGGCCGACGATCCGGGCGAGCTCCGTTCGCGTCGGTTCGAGCCCGACGTCCAACGACCCGAGGACGCGCGCCGCGATCCCCTGCTCCTCCCGGATGAGCCCGAGGAGGAGGTGCTCCGTCCCGATGTAGTTGTGCAGGAGCAGGCGCGCCTCGTCCTGGGCCAGGACGACGACCTGCCGCGCGCGCTCGGTGAACCGCTCGAACATGCTTACTCTTTTTCGCGCAGCGCCGGGAACAGGATCACGTCGCGGATCGTGTCGCGGCCCGACAGGACCATCGTGAGGCGGTCGATGCCCACGCCGAGGCCGCCCGTCGGCGGCATCCCGTACGAGAGCGCCTCGAGGTAGTCCGGGTCCTCCGCCTCCGCCGTCGCGTCCCCGGCCGCCCGCTCCGCCGCCTGCATCGCGAAGCGCTCGGCCTGCTCCTCGCTGTCGTTGAGCTCGCTGTAGGCGTTCGCGAACTCCATCCCGCTCACCACGGTCTCGAAGCGCTCCACGAGGGTCGGATCGTCGTCGGTCGTTCGCGCGAACGGCGACATCTCGATCGGCCAGTCGTGAACGATGGTGGGCTGGATCAGCTCGGGCTCGACGAAGTGGGAATGCGCGTGGTCGACCAGCTGCGCCCAGGTCTGGTCGTGTGACGTGTCGACCCCGGCCGCGTTCAGCTTCGCGCGCAACTCGTCCGGATCCCGGGACCAGGCTCCGCGCGCTTCGAGCGCCTCGACGAACTTGACGCGCTGCCACGGTTTCGCCAGGTCGACCTCGTGGCCGCGGAACGTCACCTTCGTCCTGCCGATCGCCGCCTGTGCCGCGCGCTCGACCAGCGTCTCGATCCGCTCCATCGCGTCGCGGTAGTCCGCGTAGGCCTCGTACCACTCGAGCTGCGTGAACTCCGGCGAGTGCTTGTAGGAGATCCCCTCGTTCCGGAAGTCCTTGGCGAGCTCGTAGACCTTCTCCAGGCCCCCCACGATCAGGCGCTTCAGGTACAGCTCGTCGGCGATCCGCAGATAGACGTCGCGGTCGAGCAAATTCGAGTGGGTGAAGAACGGCTCCGCGAACGCGCCGCCGTAGCGCGGCTGGAGAATGGGCGTCTCGACCTCCACGAACCCCTCGCCGTCGAGGTACGCGCGCGCCTCCTGCACGATCCGGGCGCGCAGCATCGCGTCCCGCCGCGAGTCCTCGTTCATCAGCAGGTCGAGGTAGCGGCGCCGGTAGCGAGCCTCTGTGTCGGTGAGCCCGTGAAACGTGTCCGGAAGCGGACGGCGGATCTTCGCCAGCAGCTCGATCGAGTCGACGGCCAGGGACGCTTCACCACGCCTCGTCTGCATCGGCGAGCCGGTCACGCCGACGATGTCGCCGAGGTCGAGGTGTGGGAGCTCAACGCGATCCGCCTGGCAGAAGAGCTGGATGCGGCCCGAGCGGTCGGCGAGGTCTAGGAAGGTGAGCTTCCCATGCTCCCGCCTGGCCATCACACGGCCGGCGAGCCGACGGTTGTCCTCCGATTCTTCGCCTGGCTCGAGCTGCTCCGCCTCCTCGCAGACGACGCGGATTTCGTCACGGTCGGGAAATCGCCTGGGCAGTGTCATCAGGCCGGCGAGTCTACGGGCTCGCGCCACCGTAGCCTATGCTTGGATTCGCCCAAGTGACGTACGAAGGGAGAGCCGCATGAGAGCCAAGACGATCATCGTCGCGCTCGCCGTGGCCGGACTCACCGCGAGCGTAGTCAACGCAGCAGGAACGGCCAACCCGAAAGACCTCTTGCTCAGGTCATCGGACGTCCCGGCCGGCGCGAAGCGCGTCACGTTCGGCGCGGCGAAGGGCTCGATCAAGATTCCGAGGACGGTCCACGGCAAGTCGGCCTATATCGGCTACAGCTTCAAGAACGGCTCCCGCTCCGAAACGGTCGCCAACGCCGTGGGGACGGTCGCGAGCTCTAGCGACGCCCACGATGTCTTCGTCAAGCTGAAGAACGACCTCACGAATGAATCGGCAATCCACCGAGTACTGGTGCCGAAGTACGGTGACGAGCAGGTTGCGGTCGGAGTTGCCGTCCGAACCGTCTCGACGCAAGCCGTCATCGTCCGTTCCGGAAACCTGCTCTGGGAGGTCATCGTCTACGACCTTCCGGGACTCTCGAAGGCGCAGGCAAAGGCAGAGCTCGAGAAGTATGCGCGCAAGGCGAAGGATCGCGCGCACGGCTGAGCGGCGCCGGCCGGCAGTATGGCGGCTCAGGCCGCCTTGATGTCCAGGATCTTGAACTTCATCGCGCCGCGCGGAGCCGAGACCTCGACCGTCTCCCCCTTCTTGCGGCCGATGATCGCCTTGCCGACGGGGGACTCGTTGGAGAGCTTGTTCTCCGCCGGGTCCGCTTCCGCCGAGCCCACGATGTGGTACTCGAAGGTCTTCTTCGCATTGACGTCGCGCAGGCGCACCCGCGATCCGACAGAGACGACGTCGGTCGTCACCTCACGCTTCGAGATCACCCGCGCGGCCCGCATCCGGTCCTCGAGCGTTGCGATCCGGTGCTCGAGCAGAGCCTGCTCGTTCTTGGCGTCGTCGTACTCTGCGTTCTCCGCGATGTCGCCGAATTCCCGGGCGACGCGAATGCGGTCCGCGACCTCTCGCCGCTTGTCGGTGGACAGGTATTCGATCTCCTGCTTGAGCTTCTCGTAGCCCTCGGGAGTCAGCACGATCTCTTTCACGGCGGAGGGCCCTCCGACCCCTTGATAGAAAAAGCGCGGCGCAAAAGGCGCCGTCGCGAGGCGTGGATTTTACCTGGCGCCCCGTTCCTCCGTCAAGAGCCCACGGATACGATTTCCCCCGTATGCAGGTAGATCTTCGCTCCTCATGGCACATCGGCCCCGTCGAGGTGCCGACCCGGCTCGTGCTCGCGCCGATGGCGGGCGTCAGCGTCCAGGCCTTTCGCCGCCAGGGACGCCGGTACGGCGCCGGATTGGTCTGCTCGGAGATGGTCAGCTGCGCCGGGCTTCAGCACCGGAACGAGCGGACGCTCGGCTATCTGCGGATCGCCTCGGACGAGCATCCGCTGGCCGTTCAGATCTTCGGCTCCGACCCGGACACGATGACGGAGGCCGCGCGGATGGTCGAAGCCGCAGGTGCCGATCTCGTCGACATCAACTTCGGCTGCCCGGTTCGCAAGGTCACGAAGACCGGCGCCGGCGCAACGCTGCTCGAGGACCCCGATCGCGCATGCGAGATCGTCTCGGCCGTCTCCGAGGCGGTCTCCGTTCCGGTGACGGTCAAGATGCGCCGCGGGCTGGAGAACGGCTCGCGTGTGTGCCTCGACGTCGGGCCCAGGCTCGTCGACGCGGGCGCGGCGTCCTTGACGCTGCATCCGCGCTCCGCGCGGCAGATGTACACCGGCGAGGCCGACCACTCCCTCACGGCCGAGCTCGTCCAGCGCGTGAGCGTGCCCGTGGTGGCCTCGGGCGACATCACGTCCCGGGCACGGGCGGAGGCAGTTCTCGCCACGACCGGCGCGGCCGCGGTGATGGTCGGACGCGCGGCCCAGGGGAATCCGTGGGCGCTCCAGGAGATCGTCGAGGGAGAGGCGGCAGCTCCCCCGCGCGAGGAGGTCATAGCCGAGCTGCTGCTCTTCATCCGGGAGACGGTGCGCGAGCTCGGCGAGCAGCGCGCGACGAGCTTTCTGAAGAAGTTCTATGGCTGGTATCTCGGCCGCGGCCGCTTTCCGCGCCCGTTCAAGTCCGAGCTGACCCAGCTGCCGACGATTGCCGACGTCGAGCAGCGGCTCTTGGTCGCGGCACCAGGCGCCGCCGAGGTGCTGGAGCGGCTCGAAGACGAGCTGCCGACCGGAGACGAGATCGAGCTCGATCTCCCGATCTCGATCTATGGCGGCGGTTGATGCCCGTCTACTGGAAGCCGAGGTACGCCACGCGTTCGATGCGCCACCGCGCCTGGGCGCGCCAGGAGGCCAGGCGCGAGCAGCGGCTCCAGCGGGTGCCGCGCGGCCCCTCCCTCAGCGAGCGTCTGTGGGCGTGGCTCCGGCGTCCGGGCTCTCCTTCCTGACGACGAGCCAGACCGACGCCACGATCACCGCGGCGCCCACGAGCATCTCCACGGTCAGCTTCTCGGACAGGACCGCCCAGCCGAGCAGGACCGCCACGACCGGGTTCACGAACGCGTAGGTCGCGACCGTCGAGATCGGCGCGTTGTGGAGCAGCCAGACGTACGCCGTGAAGGCGAGCAGCGAGCCGGCCGTGACCATGTAGACGAACGCTCCCATCGAGCGGCCGGAGAACGCCTCGGGATGGAGCTTGGAGCCCTCGCCGGCGGCCAGGCCGACGATCACGAGGAGGAGCCCACCTAGTGGCCCTTGAGGAAAGGTTGGACCGGAAACTCGGTCTTGGTGTCGAATCGGGATGCATCTCGACCCTGGAGGTTGCGATGCGTCCCCCGTCTGTG
>CAJDTX010000022.1_pt1 | contig 38534 bp, 37 predicted proteins | sample 7390491 | NCBI WGS metagenome assembly CAJDTX01 (sample SAMEA7055669, study PRJEB34461) | soil metagenome | biome: terrestrial ecosystem; feature: Peninsula; material: soil | place: Antarctica | collected 2016
CCCCTCCCGTCCGACAACCGGTCGGGAATCGCACTTCGACGGCAGCGGCGAGGACCCTCTATCGAAACCGGCAAACGTTGCCGGTCAAACCACTAGGTCGAGCTCAGTGACAAGAGGCCGAGCCCGAGTCGCTGAAACTCTTGCCGGCCGCGGGAACGAACTGCCAGTGATAGCTCGTTGCCTTGAGGGTCAGCTTCAGGACACCGTACGTGTCTCCATTTCGGACCTGGCTATTCGCAACAGGCGTCCCCGGCACAGAGTGACTGACGCCGCCGGTTCCGACCACGAACTCGCGGATCCCACGCCTCGTGTCGGCCTCCCCGATCGGTGTCTGAGGAGCGAAGCGCTGGTAGTCGTGGTCGTGCCCGCTCAAGACGACGTCCGCGCGGTAGTCGTACAGCGCCTGCCAGATCGCCTGAGTCCTCGCATCGCTGCCGTGCGGCCCGGAGCTGAAACGTGGGTGGTGCCAGTACGCGAGGGCGCAGCGAAATCGGTGTGACGCAAGGTCGGCTCGAAGCCATCGCTCCTGGGCTGAGCCGGCCTGACAGCCCCCGATATCGGCGCAATTGCTGTTGATCGCGATGACGTGCCAGGCACCTAGGTCATAGCTGTAGTAGCCCTTGGAGGGGTCGCCGGCAGCGGAGCCGAAGTAGCCGAAGTAACCAGCCGCGCCCGGCGTCACGTAGTCGTGGTTTCCGGGCGCGGGCTTGGTGCGACGCTTGTATCGGCCCCAGGACGGGGAGTAGCAGCTCGCAAACTGGGCAGCCGTGCCCGACGGGTAAACGTTGTCGCCGAGTGTGGCGATGGTTCCCTTGATCTTGCCCACCAGGTTGGCGGTCGCCTCGTCACCGCTCGAGGAGCACGACGCGATGTCGCCGGCTGCGACGAGCGTCGCGTCGGGGACCCGCTTCCTGGAGCCGGATCCCAACGCGCCTATAGCCGTGATACCGGCAAGGAAAGCGAGGAGCGTCACCGCAAGCGTCCGCATCAGCCGGACGCTACTGAACTCGCGCAGCACTGAAAAAGGCCGCGCGACAAATCTTTCCTAACTCCGAACGAAACCCAAACGGATTCCGGACGGCTGACTATCGTGCCGGGCGTGAACGCCGGAGCCTTCGCCGCGTCCTTCTTCGCCTCGGCAGTCGAAGCGATCGAGATGGTCGCGATTGTGATCGCCGTCGGCGTGACGCGCGGCTGGCGCTCGTCGCTGCTCGGTGCGGCCGCGGGGATGGCCGTCCTGCTGATCGTCTCAGCCGGGCTCGGAACCGCTCTGACCGCGATCCCGATCAACGTCCTGCGGCTCGTCATCGGCGCGCTCCTGCTCACCTTCGGCCTCCAGTGGCTGGTGAAGGGAATCCGGCGCGTCGCTGCCAAGGGCCTCGCCGGCGACGAGGAGGACGAAGTCGACGCGGCAGGAGCGACCCACGACGGGATCGACTGGACCTCGTTCGTGATTTCCTTCAAAGGCGTCCTGCTCGAGGGCCTCGAGATCGCCTTCATCGTGATCTCGTTCGGCGCAACATCGCGCAACCTCACCCTCGCTGCCGTGGGCGGAGCATCCGCGCTCGTCCTGCTCGCGATCGTCGGCGCCGTCTTCCACCGCGCGATCACGCGCATCCCGCGCAGCCTGCTGATCCTGATCGTCGGTGTCATGCTCTCGTCGTTCGGATCGTTCTGGGGAGTCGAGGGAGTGGGTGCGGAATGGCCCGGCGGAGAGGCCGCGATCGGCGCGCTGGTCGCGCTCTACGCGACGTTCGCCCTGGCAATGGTGGCGGTCCGCCGGCGTGCCGTTCCGAGGTTCGCGCAGTCGTGAGGGTCCTGGGCTGGTTGCAGAGCCTCGGAAGGTTCTGGTGGGACTTCCTCATCGGCGACGACTGGACGGTCGCCGTCACCGTCGTTGCGGCGCTTGCGGCCGCCTACGGGCTCGACCAGTCAGGCGTCGCTGCGTGGTGGATCGTGCCGGCCCCCGGCCTCGGCGTCGTAATGCTCAGTCTGACTCGTCACTGAGAGCGCCGAGGCCGACAGGATTCTCACCGCGGATCCACGATGGGTCAGTGCGCGCCTGACCCTGATCGAGGTGCGGCGAACGCTGGCTCGGGAGTACGGGGACCGCGAGCTGAGGATGGCGCGTGAGCAGTTCGAGCGCGACTGGTCGATGATCGAGATCGTCGAGATCGACGGCGAGCTCTGTGAGCGAGCCGCAGACCTTGCCGAGGTCACCGGCGTGCGAGCTCTCGATGCCGTTCATCTGGCGGCGGCTCACCGTGCAGGCGCGCCGAGGGTCTCCTTCGCCACCTTCGACCTCCGCCAGGCTCAGGCGGCTCGGTCTCTCGGCTGGATGGTGCTCGGAGCCTAGGCGGCGGCCTCTTCGATCCCTTCGAGCTCGCGCGCCATCGAAAGCCGTTCGAGCGCCTTGGTCTCGATCTGACGGATGCGCGTGGGTCGGGATCCGGATCGTCCGCGCCTTGTTGGCGACGCCGCGCTGGACGGCCTGGCGGATCCACCAGGTGGCATAGGTCGAGAACTTGAACCCACGGCGCCAGTCGAACTTCTCGACGGCGCGCATCAGCCCGATCGTTCCCTCCTGAATCAGGTCGAGAAGCGCCAATCCGTGTCCCTGGTAGCGCTTCGCAATCGAGACGACGAGGCGCAGGTTCGAGTTGATCATCCTCTCCTTCGCCTCGCCGTCCCCCCGCTCGACCCGCTTGGCGAGCGCGACCTCCTCGTCGGCCGTCAGGAGGGGATAGCGCGCCGCCTCGTTCAGGAACAGCTGCAGCGCGTCGGTCGTCGCAACGGCCAGGTCGCCGTTGACGTAGGTGCTGCCGGTGCTCTCGCGACCGCAGTCGTCGCTGAACTCGATCCCCGGCGCTCGATCTCCTGGTACAGATCCTCGCACTCCTCGTCGCCGAGCGCGAGCTGCTCCACGAGTGCTGCGATCTCCGACAGCTCCAGGCACCCTGCCTCGGCCGCCTGGTCGAGGAGGGATTCGGTCCGGTCTTGAACCACGTCCGTACTCACAGCACAGATTGGTTTCACGCGGCGGCTCCGTTCAAACTTCCGGACGATGCCCATTCGCGCGCTTCTGCTTTACGACGGCGGCTGACGCTTCTGCCGATGGGCGGCGCGGGTCGTCGCCTCGCTCGACAGGCAGCGACAGCTGGCCCTGCTTCCGTTCGAGGACGCCGCCTCGTACCTCGCGGGGATTCCGGACGAGGAACGATATTCGTCCTGGCACCTGATCGACCCCGACGGTCGCCGGTTCACGCGGGGACAGGGGGGGCTCGTGCTGCTCGAGCGGCTCCCCGCAACGCGGCTGCTCGGCCGGGCGATCCCGGGACGGCTCGCGGATCGCCTCTACGACGTCATCGCGCGCCACCGCGACAGGCTTGGCCACCTCGTCCCCGATCGCCCCGGACCGCGGCGGCCGCCATAGGATTCAGGCCATGGCGCGACGCCGGCGGCCTCTCCCCAAGTTCGATCAGTACTTCGCCATCCGGCGCTTCCAGCCGGCACTGACCTTCACTCCGGACGGCCGCCGGATCCTTTTCGTCATCAACACGTCGGGCCAGTTCAACCTCTGGCGCACCTCCGCGAGCGGCGGCCGCCAGCAGCAGCTCACGGCCTTCGAGGGGAACACCGTCCGCTCGCTCGCGCTGTCGCCCGACGGGAAGACGGTCGCGATCATCGCCGACCAGGACGGCGACGAGTTCCACCAGATCTACGTGCTTCCGGCGACCGGGGGCTGGCCCGAGGCCTGGACGGACGCGCTGGAGGTTCAGCACTACATCGACGAGCGGGCATGGTCGCCGGACGGGAAGCTGCTCGCGTTTGCGGCGAACTCACGCGTCCCGGCGGACATGGACGTCTGGGTCCGCGGCGTCGAGACGGGCGACGTGCGGCAGGTGTTCGGCGATGGGAAGTACGCCTTCCCGGCGTTCTGGTCGCCGGACGGAAAGCAGCTCAGCGTGCTCGATTTCCGCAACACCACGGACACGTCGATCTACGTCGTCGACGTCGCCTCGGGCGAGGCCCGCGAAGTGACGCCCCATGAAGAGGAAGCGCAGTTTCTGCCAGGGCCCTGGGTGTCCGACGGATCCGGCTTCTACGTGCTCTCCGACCAGGATCGCGAGTTCGTCGGGCTCGGGTTCCTGCAGCTCGACGGCGGCCTGGAGTGGATCGAGACGCCCGAGGCCGATATCGAGGAGGTCGCGCTCTCCGCAGACGGCCGCGTGCTCGCCTGGACCGTGAACGAGGGCGGATGGGCACGCCTGCGGCTGCGAGACCTCGAAAGCGGGAGCGATCTGCCCGAGCCACAGCTCCCGCAGGGCGCGCGGTCATTCCTCTCGCTCGGCCTCGCGCTCTCACCGGACGGCAGCCGTGCAGCGCTCATCTGGCAGGGCCCGCAGCACCCTCCGGACCTGTTCGTCGTCGAGACGGAGACCGGAAAGGTTCGCCGCCTGACCGAGAGCATGCTCGGCGGATTGCGGCCGCGAGACCTCGTCGAGCCGGAGCTGATCGGCTATCCGACCTTCGACGGCCGGGATATCCCCGCGTGGCTCTATAGGCCGAAGCGCCGCGGCCGCGTGCCCGCGGTCGTCTCGATCCACGGTGGGCCGGAGGCGCAGGAGAGGCCCGTGTACATGCCGCTCTACCAGTACCTGCTGAGCCGCGGCATCGCCGTGCTCGCCACCAATATCCGCGGCAGCACCGGCTACGGCAAGAGCTACCAGAAGCTCATCCACCGCGACTGGGGCGGCGGCGACCTGAAGGACTGGGAGCACGCGGCGAAGTGGCTGCGCGCCCAGGACTGGGTCGACGGCGACCGCATCGGGGTCTGGGGTGGCTCGTACGGCGGCTTCGCCGTGCTCTCCTGCGTGAGCCGGCTACCGGACTACTGGAAGGCGGCGGTCGACATCTTCGGGCCGTCGAATCTGGTCACGTTCGCCAAGGCCGTCCCGCCGACGTGGAAGCGCTTCATGGAGAAGTGGGTCGGCAACCCGGAGACCGAGGTCGACTTCCTGATGGAGCGCTCACCGATCACCTACGTCGAGAACGTGCGGGCTCCGCTGCTCGTGATCCAGGGTGCGACCGACCCGCGCGTCGTCAAGCCGGAGTCGGACCAGATGGTCGAGAAGCTCCGCGAGCTCGGACGCGAGGTCGAGTACGAGGTATTCGATGACGAGGGGCACGGCTTCACCAGGCGGACAAACGAGATTCGCGCTTTTCGGCTCTCGGCCGACTGGCTCGAGCGGCACCTCGCTGGCTAGCAACCCGGCAGCGGACTACGTGCCTGCTGCTGGCGTGGCAGCTGCCTTGCTCTCCCGGCGGCCGCGGGCAGAGCAACCCTGCGCTGGGGACGGTAAACCCGCTGCTCGTCGCCACCGTCGGCGGGTGCGACAGCGCCCCGGGAGCCGTTCTTCATCTCGGTCAAGGACGGATCTGGCCAGACCGTCACGAACCTCCCGGCAGGTGACTACGACGTCCAGATCGACGATTGGGCGACGTTTCGCAACTTCACCTGACGCGGCCCGCGGGTGACGTGATCTCGAGGGTCATTCCGGAGACCTTGCACTCGACACAGACGATCACCCTCACCGACGGCACCTACCAGTACAAGTGCGACGCGCACCCGACACGGATGATGGGCTCCTTCACCGTCGGTCCTACCCCCCCTCCACCGCCGCCACCGCCACCGCCACCGCCACCGCCACCGCCACCGCCACCGCCACCGCCACCGCCACCGCCACCGCCACCGCCTCCGCCGCCTCCGCCTCCTCCGGAGAAGTGCGTCGTCCCGAATGTTCGTGGCCTCGCTCTTGCAACCGCGAAGGCGAGGATCGACAACGCCAACTGCGCGGCGGGCAAGATCACCCGCGCCTACTCACTGACGAAGAAGGGCCGCGTGATCGCCCAGAGCCCTGCTCCAGGGACGCGTCTCGACGCCGGCGCGCACGTAAGGCTGGTGCTGAGCCGCGGCCCTCGGCCGAAGCCTCATCACGGTCGGCATCGCAGCTAGAGACCTCGGACCCGTGGTTCGGGAGCGAGCCACAACAGATACGATGCGGCCCTGGTGAGGGGTCGGAACTTTGTCTGTGCGGCGCTGATTGCGCTTGCTATCGCGCTTCCCGCAGCCGCGTCACGGCACGCCACGATCCGCTTCAAGGTCGTGTCCGCCAAGGCGACCGCAACGCTCATCTTCCACACCGAGAACGGTGCCCAGAGCGTGATCTCGGACGGGCGAATCGCCCTCACCGCATCCGGCAAGGCCGGAGCAGGAATGCTTCCCGGCCGGGCACTTGCCCCGCTCAAGGGCAAGGTTTCCGAGCGGGTCAAGACGAAGCGGCGCGCTTCCAGCACTTCCCAGTACCAGGAGCAGACCTGCGCGAACTCGAGGAAGGTCGCGGGGCGCGGCGGCGTGACCCTCCGCCGCGTCGGCCCCAAGGTCGAGGTCCGCTGGGCGTTCCCGCAGGCGAAGCCGAGCTTCTGCCAAGGCCCGAGTGCCGGCAAGAGCGTCACGAGCCTCATGAAGCGTCTCTATCCGGCGAGCCGCTTCGATGGCGCGACCATGTCAGTCGTTCTCAGGGGCTCCAAGAGGGTGGTGTCCAGCACAACGACGTTCACTTATCGCTGGAGCGCGACCGTCAAGCTCGCGCGACCGTAGCCCACGCAGACATAGATCAGCCGGTGGGTGGGGGTCGTAGCGACGCCCTTGCAGTCGATCTGACTAGCGCTACCTGGTGGCGAGAGCGGGCCGCATCTCGCGGTACCAGGCGAGCGTCTTCTCAACGCCTTCTCGCAACGGTGTTCTGGCGCGAAACCCGAAGAGCTCCTCGGCGCGAGAGACGTCGAGCCTGCGGCGCGGCTGGCCGTTCGGCTTCGATGTATCCCAGACGATCTCGCCGTCAAAGCCGGTTACATCGGCGACGAGCTCGGCGAGCTCCCGGATCGAGGGCTCTTCGCCGGTGCCAAGGTTGACTGGGTCGGCTCCGTCGTAGCGTTGAGCGGCCAGCCAGATGGCCTCAGCACAATCCTCGACGTAGAGAGAATCGCGAGTCGGCGAGCCGTCTCCCCAGAGCACGATCTCGTTCTCGCGGTCCTCCTTCGCATCCTCCATCTTCCGGATCAGCGCCGGGATGACGTGTGAGGTCTCCAGGTCGAAGTTATCGTGCGGACCGTAGAGATTCGTCGACATGAGGAAGATCCCGTTGAGGCCGTATTGCTTGCGGTAGGCCTGCGCACCGACGAGAAGCGCCTTTTTTGCGACGCCATACGGTGCGTTCGTCTCCTCCGGATAGCCGTTCCAGAGGTCTTCCTCTCGGAACGGCACAGGAGTGTGCTTGGCGTAGGAGCAGATCGTTCCCATCAGAACGAGCTTCTCGACACCGTGGATACGACTTTGCTCGATGACGTTCGAGCCCATCTGGAGATTCGCGTACCAGTAGCGGCCGGGGTTGGCGCGGTTGGCTCCGATCCCGCCGACCTCTGCGGCAAGGTGGAAGACGAGATCGGGCTGCACCCTGTCGAAGAGGCGTCCGGTGTCATCCGCTCGCGTAAGGTCAAACTCGCGACTTCGGGGAACGAACAGATCGGTCCCTTCGAGCCGAAGGCGCTCCACCAGATGTGACCCGAGGAACCCGGCGCCGCCGGTGACAAGAACGGTCATCTCGCAGCCTCCCGCTGGGCCTGGAGCCAATCGACCCGGCCGATCCAGCGGTCGCGGTGGGCGGCGTACCAGGCGATCGTGTGCGAGATCCCTTCTTCCCACGAGACCTGCGGCTCCCAGCCGGTCTCGCTCTGGAGCTTCTCGTAGCCGACGCGAAGCGCCATCACCTCGCTGACTCCCGGGCGGAACCGATCCGGCACACTGACGACCTCCCGCCCTTCCCAGTACCCCTCATCCTCGCCGATCTTGAGGACCAGCTCGGCCCAGTCGCGCATCGAGATGTTCCTCCCCTGGCCGTAGACGTAGAGGTCGCCGGGGACGCCGTGCGCCGCCACGGTCAGGTGGCCGCGAACGCCGTCGGAGCAGAAGCAGAAATCGCGCATCGGCTCGAGCTGCCCGAGCTCGATCCACTCGCGGTCGAGGGCCTGCGTGATGATCGTGCCGGTCACGTAACGCGGGTTCTGCCGCGGTCCGTAGTTGTTGAACATCCGTGTGACGAGAGCCGGGAGGCCGAAGGCGTCGTGGTAGTTCATCGTGCAAGAGGTTCAGCGTCCCGACCGTGTTCGCCATCACGGTCTCGTAGGGACGGTGCCACGACTCCCCCACGTGCGCCTGGGCCGCGAGGTGGAAGATGTACGGACGGTCGTCAGCCTTGCAAAGCTCCCTGATCATGTAGTCGACGGAAGTGCGGTCGGTTAGGTCGGCGAAGTGAACCTTGAGCCGACCGCGCAGGTTCCCGATGTTGTTCAGCGCCCCGCTCGACGTCGCCCGCACGAAGGCGTGGACGCGAGCGCCCAGCTGAACGAGCGCCTCGGTCAGGTGCGAGCCCATGAAGCCGTCGGCGCCGGTGACGAGCACCGTCCGGCCGCTGTAGATGGGGGCGAACTTCTCGCGCAGCTGGTCGGCGGACGCGACTGTCCAGACTGTGTGGTCCGGTTCCATTGACCGCAGGAGCTTAGCCCCAAAAGATCGCGATTGAGTTCTTCAACGCTGTTCTCGACGAGGTCACCGGGTTCGCTCCGGCCGAATCGCCGGTTGCGCGGCGGCAGCGTGCTCGAAAAGCCGCCCTTGCACCCGAGCTAGCCTAAGCTTCGGCGGTGACCCGAAGGCGAGCGCTCATAACCGGTATCGCTGGCCAGGATGGCTCGCTCCTCGCCGAGCTCCTGCTGGAGGAGGACTACGAGATCTTCGGCATCGCGCAAGCCGATTCGGAGAACCTCGACGCTGTTCGGGACCGGATCGAGCTTGTCACCGCCGACCTTCTTGACCAGCACTCACTCGCAGCCGCGCTCAACGACTGCGGTCCTGATGAGGTCTACAATCTCGCCTCACCGTCCTTCGTTCTAAAGTCGTGGGAGCAGCCGGTCGAAACAGCGAGCTGGGCGCTCGCGCTCGCATCCGTGCTCGCCTTCGCAGCAATCGACGCTTCGTCTTGCCCTGGGGCGGCGGCATCGCGGCGGCCTCGGTTGCAACCAGTTCGTCTTCATCCTTCCGCTTCGCAAGACGAGTCGTCTGAGCAGGTTTCTCCATGAAGCTCGGTTTCGTTCCGGTGCTTGACCCCACCGGTGGTGGCATCTACCAGTACAGCGCCTCCGTGGCTCACGCTCTCCGCGAGTCGGGATCGGCCGAAGAGGCCGTTGCGCTCATACCTCCTGGTTCGGATCTCCCATCTGCGATGAAAGGGTGGATGTACCTAGAACTTGCCCTCCTCAGTCCGCCGAATCCTCAGGCGCGGCGGCTGCAGTTCGTGACGTCAGAACGTCTTCGCAGCGGCCTGCGGATGATCCGGCGGCGAGTGCAGCGGCGGAGCTTCGCCGACCTCGATCACATCCATCCCAGGCGGGAGACGGCGCGCCTGCTCACGGACAACGGAATCGATCTCACGCTGTTCCCAGGTCCGTTGACGGCTTCGTTCGAGATTGGCCTACCGTACGTGATCGCCATCCACGATCTGCAACACCGCCTACAGCCCGAATTCCCCGAGGTCTCGGCCAACGGCGCCTGGGAGAGCCGCGAATATCTGTTCCGCAACGGGGCGCGGTACGCCTCGGTTGTCCTAGCCGACTCGGACGTTGGACGCAAAGACATACTCGACGCTTACAGTAGTTATGGCCTCGAAGAGGAGCGAGTGCGCATTCTGCCGTTCGCCGCGCCGCCGGAATTGAGATCCACCGCCGCCGACGCCGACCAGCCCGCCATCCGCATCCGGCATGCGTACACTCTGCCGGAGCGGTACCTCTTCTACCCGGCTCAGTTCTGGCCACACAAGAACCACCTGCGGCTAGTCGAAGCGCTCGGGATCCTCCGTCGGCGGAACCTGCGCGTCGCGCTCGTGCTGTCGGGTTCGTGGAGCGGGCCGATCCGGACCCGCACCTTCGATGCGATGATGAGACGCGCCAAGTCGCTCCGAGTCGACGAGCAGCTGACCGTGCTCGGCTACGTGCCGCAGGCCGACATGGCGGCCCTGTACCGAGGCGCTGTCGGCCTCGTCTTCCCCACCTTCTTCGGCCCCACGAATATCCCGATTATCGAGGCGTGGACGCTCGACTGCCCGGTGATCACGTCGGACATCCGCGGGATCCGCGAGCAGGTGGGCGACGCGGCGCTCCTCGCCGATCCGCGTGAGCCCGAAGCCATTGCCACCGCGATCGAGAGGATCTGGTCCGACGCCGTAGTCCGCCGGCAGCTCATCAGCCAAGGCCGCACACGCGTCGAGGACTTCTCGCCGGACGACTTCCGGCGCAGGCTGACGGAGATTCTCGAGCGTGCGCGCGCCCTCGGTCCACCGTCCATCGCCACCAGCGTAAGCGGGCCACTGACGCCGTGGTAAACGTCACCTCGTCAGAGGGGGAGGTCTTGGCCTACCTGATTCGGGGGCGCGAGGACCCCGTACGGACGACTTTCCCGGTGCCGGCCACGGTCCCGCTCCAGGTCGGCTTCGTCGTCTACCCCGCCGGTGGAAAGGTTGCGCGGCATGAACACGTGCCGATCGAGCGTCGTCTCGACAAGACCTGCGAGGTGCTCGTCGTCCGGAGCGGAAGCTGCGAGATCGACCTGTACGATCAGCATCGCCGGCTCGTTGCCACGGAAACACTCGAGAAGGACGACGTCATCCTCCTCGTCGACGGGGGCCACGGCCTGAGAATGAACACGGACACCGTCCTGCTCGAGGTGAAGCAGGGTCCATACACGGGCCTCGCCGAGAAGGAACGATTCTGACCCAGCGCATCCCGGTCAACGAGCCGGTTCTCGGAGGCCGGGAGCTCGAGTACGTCCGCGAATGCGTGGAGAGTGGGTGGATCTCCTCAGCCGGCCGCTTCGTCGAGGAGTTCGAGACAGCCTGGGCCGCCTACTGCCGGCGCGGTCACGGCGTCGCCGTGAGCAACGGAAGCGTCGCCCTCCAGGCCGCGGTTGCGGCCCTCGATCTACGGCCCGGCGACGAGGTGCTCATCCCGACTTTCACCATCATCTCCTGCGCGACCGCCGTACTCGCCGCCGGGGCGACGCCCGTCCTCGTCGACTGCGACCCCCGGACCTGGTGCATGGACGTCGACCAGGTGCAGCGGAGGCTCACCGGCCGCACACGGGCGATCATGCCGGTCCACATCTACGGGCATCCAGTCGACATGGACCCGTTGCTCGAGATCGCTGAAGCGCGCGGTCTCGCCGTTCTCGAGGACGCGGCCGAGGCCCACGGCGCCGAGTACCTGAGCGGCCGGGCGGGAAGCAAACCCGCGTGGCGGCGGTGCGGCGGCTTCGGCGACATGAGCTGCTTCAGCTTCTACGCGAACAAGATCGTCACGACGGGCGAAGGCGGGATGATCGTGACGGACGACGACGGCCTCGCACAGCGGCTCCGGTCGCTCCGGGACCTCTGCCTTCAGGCGGACCGCCGCTTCGTGCACGAGGAGATCGGCTTCAACTTCCGGCTCACGAACCTCCAGGCCGCCGTGGGCGTCGCGCAGATCGAGCGCGTCGAGCAGACGTTGGAACGGAAGCGTGAAGTAGCCGCCCACTACACCAACCGGCTGCGCACGGTGGAAGCGCTTCAGCTGCCGGTCGAGGAACCGTGGGCTCGCAACGTCTACTGGATGTACGGCGTGGTCGTCGACGAGGAAACGGGGCTGGACGCTGGAGCTGCGGCCGAGCACCTGCGTGCCGAGGGTGTCGAGACGAGGCCGTTCTTCCTCGGCATGCACGAGCAGCCAGTCTTTCGCAGGAGCGGCCTGTTCGACGGCGAGTCGTATCCGGTCGCCGAGCGGCTGGCGCGGCAGGGTCTGTACCTGCCTTCCGGAACCGCGCTCAGCGACGGCCAGATTGACGCCGTCTGCGATGCTCTGGTCGCCGTGCTGTCGTGAATGCAGCGTTCTCGTCCCTGTACGCCGCAACGTACGACGCGCTCTATCGAGACAAGGACTACCAGCACGAGTGCAAGCTGGTGCGGCAACTGTTCCGGGCGCACGGCGAGGGGGAGATCCGGTCGATCCTCGACCTTGGGTGTGGAACCGGGAATCACGCGGCCCGGCTCGCAGAGTTGGGCTACGAGGTCGTCGGCGTCGAACGCTCCGCAGCGATGGTCGAGATCGCGCGTGCGAAGACGGTGGCCGACGCCAACGTCGAACTGCACGAGTCGGACATCCGAGGCTTCGATCTCGGTCGGCAGCTCGACGCGGTCCTGCTCCTGTTCGCGGTCCTCGGCTACCAGACCGAAGATGAGGACGTCCTCGCGGCGCTCGCCACGGCGCGGCGACACCTCCGGCCGGGAGGACTGCTGGTGTTCGACGTCTGGTATGGCCCGGCGGTCCTCCACGAGCGGCCGTCGACGCGATTCTCGCGGATCCCCCTTGAGCGGGGAGAGCTCCTGCGGGCGGTCACGCCGGACTTCGATCAGCGCCGGCAGCTCTGTCGCGTGCGCTACGAGCTCTGGCGCGTCGAGGAGGAGCGGATCCGCGAGGCTGCGGAGGAGGAACACCTGATCCGGTTCTTCTTCGGGAACGAGCTGCGACTGCTGCTCTCGTATTCGGGCTTCTCGCTCGTCCGGCTCTCGGCCTTCCCGGACATCGAATCCGAGCCAGACGAGACGACGTGGAACGTCGTCGCCGTCGCTCGCGCCGACGACTGATCGGATGGCTCGAGCGCTGAGGCTAGGGCCGGCCGCCGAGGAGGCCGCGCCGGCAGAGGGGACACCTTGGCGAACCCGGCCGAGCCCTGATCGCGTGTCATCCCGCGGGAGAGTCTGCTCCGCGGGTCCAATGCCAGATGAGGTGGGTCGCCAGACGCCTACCGAGAGCAGCCTCCAAGCAGCGGCGCCTGAAGCTGCTCGAGAAGAACGGGCCTCCGTGGGTGCGCGCGACGCGCCGGGACTCGGAATAGAAGCTGCGCGGCTGGCTCACCGTCTTCGAGTCGGCGTGATGCCGGAACTGTGCGAGCGTCCGCTCCACGTACCGGAACTCGGTCACCTCGGCCGCCCGAAGCCAGAAGTCGAAGTCCATCACGTAGTGGAGGTTCTCGTCCAGGTAGCCGACGCGATCGAAGAGCTCGCGGCGGAAGAACACCGTCGGTTGCGCGATCGTCGCCGAGATCCCGTTGAGCAGCTCTCGGCGGTTGAACGCCCCGGCGGCATTCGATGTGATTACGACGCCGGTCTCGTCGATGATCTGCCAGTCCCCGTAGACGAGTCCCGCCTCGCCATCGACGAGCGCCTCAACCGCTGTGGCAAACGCGCCGTCGCAGTAGCGGTCGTCGGCGTTGAGCCAGCCGATGATCTCGCCCGAAGCCGCGCCAAACCCGACGTTGAGCGCCGCGCTCTGCCCTCGAGCGGGAACATCCTCGATCACGCGGATGTGCGACCAGTCGGCATACCGTTCGAGCACTGCCCTGCTCTCGTCGGTAGAGCCGCCCTCGACGACGATGTGCTCGACCGCGCGATATGTCTGGGAGATGACGGAGTCGAGCGCGTCAGAGAGATAGCGCCCCTGGTTCAGGCTCGGCGTCACGATGGAGACCATCGGTCGGCGCCTCGGCCCGTCATTCTGCGCTGGGGGCGACGCCAGTGGATCGGCAGCCGTCATGCGGAGAAATGTATCGGCTCCTGTCGTGCGGGCCCTGCAGGGCGTACATCTGGTCGAGGCCTATCGGCTGTACCGCCACACCGATGTACGTTTACGTAAGCATGGACTCGGCCCTCGTGCGCCGGTTTGTCAGAGCCATCACACCCCCACTGGTGCTGCGGGGGTTTCGATCGATGTTGGATCGATCCGCTCCGAGATCGACGTTGGATCGATCCGCTCCGGAGTACGAGTACGTACCCGATGGCTTCAGCAGACGGCTCGAAGGATGGAACGCTGAGGGCGTGCTCGAGACCTACAGGTCAAAATGGCCTGCGTTCGGGCGTGCGCTGGACGGAACCGGCCCGCTCGCGGTCAACCACGAGGCGTCCCTTCCGTCGATTGAGGCCGCCGACGACGAGTACGCTCACAATCTGCTCGTCTCGTTCGCGTACGTCCTCGCGCTGGCCGCCCACAAGCGGGACCGGATTTCCCTCCTCGACTGGGGCGGCGGCATCGGGCACTACTACCTGATAGCGAAGGCCGCGCTGCCCGAGGTCGAAATCGAGTATCACTGTCGTGACCTGCCGCCCTTCTGCGCCCACGGGCGGCGACTGTTTCCGGAGGCGTCCTTCTACGAGGAAGATTCTTGCCTCGACCAGCGCTACGACGTCGTCCTCGCCAGCGGCTCGCTTCAGTACAGCGAGCGCTGGCGCGAGACACTTACGGGGCTGGCGTCGGCGACGGAGGATTACCTCTATGTGACTCGGGCCAAAGCCGCCCTCTCTGGGCCATCGTTCGTCGTTGTACAGCGTGCCTACGACACCGAGTTCTTGGGATGGGTTATCAATCGAGACGAGCTTCTCGACACGGCTGCGGCGGCGGGCCTCATGCTCAGGCGGGAGTTTCGGCTCGCCGCAGGGTTTTCGGCTGTCGGCGCGCCCGAGAACCCGATCCACGAGAGAGGTTTTCTGTTCTCGGCGCGGAGGGGGCCGCGAGTTCAGCCGAAAACTGGGACCTAGTACGCCGGCGTCTCCGGGGGTGCAGCAGCCGGCGTGATGTGCGTCCACTCCAGTCGGGGCGCGATCACGCCTAGCCGACCTTCCATCGCCACCATCGCAGAGGCGCCGAGATCAACGACGTCGAAGACCAATCCGTCCGAGATGTCAACGAGCAGCTTGACATTGGGAATGTGGCAATTGATCGAGAGGCTGTAGCGCCCGGTATTGAGCAGGTTCCCGGGGACTTCGAAGGAGCTTCGATGCAAACCCGGCGAGCGTCGCGCCGGCCAGCAGGGGTCGTCATGGTCATACGTGTCGAAGACGACGATTCCGTCGGCACGACGGAGAATCGCGCCGACGACCATTCCGCGTACCGGCTCGTGAAGCTCGTAGTCGATCTCGATCCGGAAGCCGTCCCTGGCATCGACCGTCCCGATAGCGCCGCTGGATGAAACGACTCGGGCGCCTCGCACGCAGACCTCCCTTACGCCCGGTAGCCGTGATCCCTCGGGCCACAGGCGCTCGCCTTCGAACTCAGCACCCGAACTGACGTAGTCTGCGACCACGCGTTCGGCCGGACCGATCTCGACGATCTTCCCCTTGTCGAGCCAGGCAGCCCGCTGACAGAGACGCGTCACCGCCCACATGTTGTGGCTGACGAACAGGACCGTTCGGCCTCTACGGGCGACATCGTCCATCTTGCCAATGCAACGCCTCTGGAACTCGATGTCGCCGACGGCGAGCACCTCGTCCACGACGAGGATGTCCGGTTCGAGGTGCGCCGCGACGCTGAACGCGAGTCGGACGTACATCCCGCTCGAGAAGCGCTTGACCGGCGTGTCGAGGAAGCGGCCGACCTCCGCGAACTCGACGATCTCGTCGAACTTGCGCTTGATCTCACTTCGACGCATCCCGAGGATCGCACCGTTGAGGAAGACGTTGTCCCGGCCGGTCAGCTCGGGATGGAAGCCGGTGCCGACCTCGAGCAAAGCGCGGACGGTCCCGGTGAAGCGGGCTCGACCCTCCGTCGGCTCGGTGATCCGGGAGAGGATCTTCAAGAGGGTCGTCTTCCCGGCGCCGTTGCGCCCAACGATCCCCATCACCTCTCCTTCGTCGACCTGCAGATCGACGTGGCGAAGTGCCCAGAGGTACTCGTCCTTCGATGAAGCGCCGTCGCCGCCGGCCCGCAGGACGCGCTTCACGGACGTGGAGATCGACTCGGTCAGGCGGCCGTAGGGCAGCCGGGTTCCGAGGCGGTAGCGCTTGCCGAGGTCTTCGGTGACGATCGCGGGCGCGCCCATCTAGATCACGTCGGCGAAGTGCCGCTCCATCCGGCGGAAATAGACGAGCGCGGCCAGCAGCATGACCGTACAGGACGCGGCCGAGAGCGCGAGCGTCCGCAGCGGAGCGGGGCCCGTCCTAAGGAGCGCCCACCGGAACCCCTCGATCGTGCCGGCCATCGGGTTCAAGCCGACGAACGACTGGAGGCGCGCTGGGAACAGCGTGCTCGAGTAGGCGACAGGCGACGCGAACAGCCAGATCTGGACAAGGAAAGGGACGACGTAGGCCACGTCGCGATAGCGGACGTTCACCGCGGCAAGGAGGATGCCGACTGCGAGCGTGGACGCGATCGGGATCAGGACGATCAGCGCCAGCCAGAGCGCGCGCGTACCGGGGTACATCCCGTAGACAGGCATGAGCAGGATCAGCACGCCGGACGCGATGGCGAGGTCGATCAGGAACGACCCCGCGGCCCCGATCGGCAGAAGCATGCGCGGGAAGTAGGTCTTCGAGACGAGTTGCTCGCTCCGCACGAGGCTCTGCGCCGCCGCGCTCAGCCCGGACGCGAAGAAGTTCCACGGCACGAGCGCCGCGAACACGAACAGCGTGTACGGGACGTGCTCCGACGGCAGCTTCGCGAAGCGCCCGAAGACGATCGCGAAGATCGCCATCATCGTCAGCGGCTGGACGACTGCCCAGAGGGCGCCGAGCGCCGTCTGCGCGTAGCGGACCTTCACGTCGCGCCAGACGAGGAAGTACGCGAGCTCACGATACGCCCAGAGGTCCCGGAGCCGCAGCGCGATCCAGCCTCGCGACGGCTGCACGACCGTGACCGGCCGCGGGCGCTCGAGTTCCGCGGCAGGTCGGGCCGAGGTGCCAGCGCGCGCCGGCGTCCCGGGCGTCGCTACGCCCTCCCCCTGATCCGGCGCCATCTTGCGGCCAGGATAGCCGCGATCATGGGCCCGGCCGCGAGCTGGAGACGATGGTCAGGCGGTCGACTTTGGGCCGGAAGCCGCGAATCCGTTCGAAGCCCCCTAGAAACACCGGCAAACGCTGGTAGTTCCATACCCACAGGCGGCCGGCGACGACGGAAGGACCTGGACGAGATTCGTCGCGATCACGACTAGGAGTGCCGCGCCAAGCCGCCGCCGAGGTGGAAAGAGGTGAGCAGCGCCCAGACGACACTGCAAGGACCAGCCAGGACACCGCCTCAGCAGTGTGGCGGCGATCGCGAGATGTGGGTGGCGGAACGAGGTGAGCCCACGAACCAGGGGCGACGTCGCCGCTCAGTCCACTCGAGGGAGACCCCGGGGAGCCGGCTCAGGGGTCGGAGCAGAATGCGGACCGGCACCTCGCGAGCACCTCGGCGTAGGCGAGGCAACTGTACTCGTCGACGGCGATGTGGACGTACTCCCACCAGACGGTGCGCCGCCTCTTGCCGTGCCGGTCGGTGAAGGTCGGGTTGTAGTGCTGAGGGACGCGAGTTCCTCGTAGACATATTGGTACGTGTTGGTCATGTTGGTCGGCTTCGCGAAAGGTGAGCGAGTGACTGTCCGTTCGTACAGCCGCCTGGCGAGGCGGTCATCAGCCGTCGCCGTCGGAAGAGGCCTCTGGTCCCAGTCGAACTCGCTGCTTGTACCCCCGTTTCGGCCACGTCCCTTGCGCTGGTACGACGGTAGAACTCACCCGCCTCGTAGAATCGGGTTCTTGGCGCACCCCGCACCTCACGCCGCAACATCCTTGGCCGTGCCGTTCGTGGACCTCGGCGCTCGTGACCGTGAGCTGAATGAGGCGATCGTCGCCGACGTGGCCGAACTCTTCGAGTCGGGAGCTTTTCACTACGGCCCGCCGGTCGCCCGGTTCGAGTCCGAGTTCGCTGCCTACTGCGCTGTGGCCCACTGCGTCGGCATGTCGAACGGCCTCGACGCGATCCGGCTCGCGTTGCTCGGGGCCGGAATCGAGCAAGGCGACGAGGTGGTCGTCCCCGCGCATACGTTCATCGCGACCTTCGCCGCGATCCGCCAGGCTGGTGGCGTCCCTGTCCCGGTTGATGCAAGCGAGAGCGACTACAACCTGGACGCCGCCCTGGTGGAGGAGGCGCTTACCGAACGAACGCGGTTCGTCGTCCCTGTCCACTTGTACGGCCAGATGGCCGACATGCGTGCCGTGATGGAGCTTGCCGGCAGGCATGGTCTGGAAGTGATCGAGGACGCCTGCCAGGCGCACGGAGCCGAGCGCGACGGAAACCGGTCGGGTGCGGTCGGTCGTGCCGCAGCCTTCAGCTTCTATCCGAGCAAGAACCTCGGCGCGGCGGGCGACGCCGGCGCGGTCGTGACGGACGACTCCGAACTCGCCGCGCGACTCCGCGCCCTGCGCCACCACGGCGAGATCGTGAAGTACCACAGCGAGGTGGAGGGGTACACGGCGCGCCTCGATGCGATCCAAGCGGTCGTGCTGCTGCACAAGCTGCCCCATGTCGACCGCTGGAACGAGCAGAGGCGCGACGCGGCCCGCTACTACTCCGAGGCGCTCGAAGGAGTGGGCGATCTTCGCCTTCCTCCAGTTCCGGTCGGGAGCAAGCCCGTGTGGCACCTGTACGTGGTCCGGACGCAGCACCCTGAGAGCCTGGCGGAGCACCTCGCCGCGCGCGAGATCGGCACGGGGCGACACTACCCCCAGCCCCCCCATCTCTCGGCCGCTTTCTCGTGGCTCGGCCACGGCCACGGCTCCTTTCCCGTCGCCGAGGCACTCGCCGAGGAGGGCCTATCTCTCCCGCTCTTCGCTGGGATCACGGACCATCAGCTCGCCCGCGTCGCCGGCGCGGTCACGGCGTTCTTCGACCGTGGCTGACGCGCCCGCGAACGAGGCGCCCTACCGGCTGATCAAGGACGTCGAGTTCGGCGAGGGCGTCGTCGTCCATCCGTTCACGAGTCTCTACGGCTGCCGGATCGGCGACGAGACCAGGGTCGGCCCGTTCGTGGAGATCCAGCGAGGCGCGGTCATCGGCGCGCGCTGCAAGATCCAGAGCCATTCCTTCATCTGCACCGGCGTCGAGATCGGCGACGAGGTGTTCGTCGGGCACGGCGTGATGTTCATCAACGACCGGCGACCTGCGGCCACCACCGAGGAAGGCCGGCTGCTGACCGAGGAGGACTGGACGCTCGAGCCGACCATCGTCGAGGACCGGGCGGCGATCGGCTCCGGAGCGACAATCCTCTGCGGAGTTCACATCGGGGCGGGAGCGCTCGTCGGAGCGGGCGCCGCGGTCACACGCGACGTCGACCCGCACGACACCGTCGCCGGAGTCCCGGCGCGGCCGATTCAACGCTACGAGACCGGCGAGAGCTCGTAGACGTCGGCTCCGGGGAAGCCCGCCACCTTCCGGCCCGTCGGCTGAAGGCCGCTTCCACCCGCAGCCTTGGCCAGAACGGACGGCAGCGTCTCGCCGCAGCTCTGGTTCACCACGACATATGTCTTGCCCTTCGCAGCCTGATCGGCAGTTTCGCTTGCCACCACCTGAATGGCGAACGGCCAGCCGTGGGAGTAGAAGGCGTACGCCTCGATCGGCCAAGCACAGACGGACACCAGTAGCTTGTCCTCCGGCCCGAGGCGAGGCTTCACGTATTCGGCGATGAGGTTTGCCGAAGGCAGAGCTGACCCTTCCTGGTCGGCTGCGCTGTCTCTCGAGACCGAAACGGCCAGGCCGATCGCGATCGCCGCTGCGACCACGCTGACGGCTATATCGATTCTGCGGCGGGCGAGAATCGGCCTCGCGTACTCGAAACCGATGAGGCCCACGATGGCGGCGAACAGGACCAGCGGCAACACCGGAAGGAAGTACCGCGTATAGATGACAACCTTACCCGCGGCGGCAACGATCACAGCAACGAGGAGGAGCATTGCTGCGACCGGGAAACGGCCGATCCATCGCTTCCAGACGAAAACGACCGCGAGGCCCAGGCCGATCGCCAGCAAGAGCTTGAGCGGCGTGGGGATCCCGAGCGTCCAGACGCGCCAGAGCTCCCTTCCGACGTGGCCGGGATGGTTCGAATAGCCGCCTCCGGCCCTGTGGGCGAAATTAATGACTTTGCTGAGCAGGGGTCCGTACAGCAGGGCGGCGAATGCAAACGCCGTTGCCGTCGCAGCAGAGACGTAGACGATGAAGCGCTTCACCGAGTAGTCGGCGTATCCGAGCACCCCGGCGAGCCCGACCGCGAGCATCAGCGGGGTCAGCGCGTAGATGAACACCGACTGGGCGAACAGCCCGAGCGCAGCAATGAGGCTGACGAGCGCCCAGTAGACCGGGTTCGTCGAACAAAGCAGCGAAGGGACGAGGGCAATCATCAGGACGACCGCCATCGCAGTGAGCTCGTAGCCTCGGGCGTTCGTCGAGAACTCGACGAGCTGCGCCGAGCCGGCGAAGAACGCCGCCACGAGCAACCCGACCTGACGCCCGTACAGCCGCAGCGTCGCGACGTAGGCCGCAAGCGGGAGCAGGATGCCGACGATGAAGACCGGAGCTCGGACGGCCCGGTGACCGGAGCCGAACAACGCGTGCGAGTAGTGGATCAGGAGAGTGTTCAGCGGATGGTTGTTCGGGCTGTACAACGACAGGCCGGTGCTCAGCTTCTGCACGCCGTAGGCGAGGAAGGTGAAGGACTCGTCCCAGCGCATCGGGACGTCCCAGTAGTCCCACCGCAGCCAAATGCCCGCGCCGAAGATCAGCGCCAGCGCGGCGTAGTGGAAAAGGCTCGCGTCACGGAGCTCCCGCTTGATTCCGCCGATCGTGTCGCCGACGGCCGCCCGGAGAGGGCGGCGCCAGAGCACCCCCAGCGCGATCACGAGCAGCCCGGCGAGAATGAGGCGAAGGGGCGGCACGCTGTTCCTAGAGGAGCTCTTGCGTGACGTAGGCCTCGAGCGCCTCCCGCCAGTGGCGCTGGCGGTCGAGCCCGAGCAGCTGGAGCTTGTAGTTCACCATCGCCTCGGAGCGGGCGCGGGGAGCCGGAAGCGGAAAATACGCGGAGCTGACCGGGTCGACCGTCACGTCGTCCCGACCGAGGATCCGGCAGAGCTCGACCGCGACCTCGTACCGCGTGCAGGCGCCGCCGCCGTTGACCAGGTGATAGAGACCGAAGTAGCCCGTCTCGAGCAGGCTCCGAATGCCGGTGGCGAGGTCACGGGCGAACGTCGGCGTGCCGAGCTTGTCGTCGACGGCGCGCAGATGGGTCTCGCCACCTTCGAGAATCTCCACGAGCTTGCCGACGAACTTCTTGTCCTTCGGCCCTCCGCCGACCATCCAGCCGGCCCTCATGATGTAGAAGCGGTCGAGCAGCGTTTCGACGATCCGCTCTCCCGCGAACTTCGAGTGGCCGTAGACGTTGGCGGGCGCCGGCTGGTCGAATTCCGTGTAGGGCTCCGGCTTGTCCCCGCCGAACACGCCGGCGGTGCTGATGTAGACGAGGATCGAGCTCTGCTCCTTGCACGCGAGCGCGACGTTCTGCGTCCCGATGGTGTTCGCGCGAAACGCGAGATCCGGCTCCTGCTCGCAGCGGTCGACATCGGTCGCCGCGGCGAGGTGGAGGACGATCTCGGGGCTTGCGTCCGCCACGGCCGAGCGGACCGCCACGGCGTCCGCGACGTCGAGCCGCTCGACGTCTCCGACGAGGTCGGTGAGGGTCAGGTCGTGGTCCCCGAACACCTCGGAGACGTAGCCGCCGACGACGCCCGCAGCGCCCGTGACCAGAATCCGGCTCACGCCCGCGGAACTTTACCGAGCGCCTTCGCCAAGCACGCGCTCGTACACCGTCAGGTGCGCCGACGCCGCGTCGTCCCAGCTGTAGTGCTCCTGGACTCGCCGCAGCGCCTTCGCCCGCATTTCCTCGGCCAGCTCCGGGTCGCCCAGGACTCGCTCGAGCTGGCGGGCGAGATCGACGGGGTCGTCGGCGGTGAACGTGATCGCAGCGTCGCCGGCGACCTGGAGCGCCTCGGTGATGTCGGAGGAGACCACGCAGTTGCCGTAACCCATCGCCTGCAAGAGCGCCGGCGACGTTCCCTCGTTTCGCGGGGGGTGGACGTAAGCGTACGCGTTCGCCACGAGCTGGCGGTAGGACTCGCCGTAGACGTACCCGAGCATCCGCACGCGGGGGTCGCGGACAGCCGCCTCGTGGAGCGCCTTGCGGTACTCCGGCGCGAACGGTGAGTCGCCGACCACGAGGAGCGGCATCTCGCCGGGGACGCGGCGGTACGCGTCGACCAGAACGTCCGGCCCCTTGTCCTGCAGCAGCGCCCCCACGAACAGCAGGTAGTCGCGCGGCTCGACCCCGAAGGACTCGAGGCGATCCGTCTCCTCGGGACGCTCGAGATCGGCTCCGTACGGGATGTACGTCAGCCGCTCGTCCGGAGCCCGAAACTCCCTGCGGAAATACTCCACCGAGGGATGGTTGTCGATGATCAGGTGGTCGGCCATGCGGACGGCAACCCGGGCCGAGAAGCGCAGCACCCGCTTGGCGATCGGCCCCCATTTGGGCCGTTCCCAGTCGGGACCGTCGATCGTGACGACTCCCTTCTTCTTCGACAGCTTGAGCAGCGGGAGAAAGAGGGCGTTCCCCATCCCGTGGAAGTGGATGAGGTCCGCCCGGTTGCGCAGGAGCAGGTCGAGCGTCGCGAGGAACGAGTGACTGACGGTGTCGAAGTGGAACGTCGGGATGCTCGGGAGCACCACCCGCTCCATGCCCTTGTACTCGCGGTCCGGGATCTCGCTCTTGTGGGCGCGGCAGTAGACGACGACGCGCACACCCTCGTCGGCAAGACGGCGTCCGATCTCCTCGACGGCCGTGTCCGAGCCCCCGTAGTTCGCAGGTACCCCGCGGATCCCGGCCTGGGCGACGCGCATCACTCCAGCGCCGAAGCTTAGCGGCGGTGCGATGGTGCCTAGACTGAGCCGATGCGCTACCTCGTCACAGGGATCGCCGGATTCATCGGCTCGCACGTGGGTGAGGCGCTGCTCGACGCTGGCCACGAGGTCCTCGGAATCGATTGTTTGTCCGATTACTACGACCCTCGGTTGAAGGAGGCAAACGCTGCCTCATTCGAGGTTGCGCACATCGACCTCGCAGACGATCCAATCGATGAGTTGCTAGGGGGCGCGGACGGGATCTTTCATCTCGCCGCACAGCCTGGAGTCCAGAGCTTCGGTGAGATTTTTCCGCGGTACGTCAAGGACAACGTTCTGGCTAGCCAAAAGCTGTTCCAAAGCGCCGCGCGCAACGGAGTGCGGCTCGTGTTCGCGTCGTCATCTTCTGTCTACGGAGACGCTGAGAGCTATCCCACCCCGGAGACCACGGTCCCCCTGCCACGGTCGCCGTACGGAATCACCAAGCTCGCCTGTGAACACCTGGCCCGCGCGTACTCCGAGAGCTTTGGTCTCAACGCCGTTGTGTTGCGCTACTTCACCGTCTACGGCCCTCGGCAGAGGCCGGATATGTCGTTTGCTCGGATCGCCTCTGCACTCGCAAACTACGGGGAGTTCGTCGTCTATGGCGACGGCAGGCAGTCGCGGAGCTTCACCTACGCTAGCGACGCCGTCGCCGCAACGATCGCCGCCATGGAACGCGCCCCGGAAGGGAGGACGTACAACGTCGGTGGCGGCTCCGAGGTGACGCTTCTCGAGGCAATCGAGTGCTTCGAGTCGGTCTCGGGGAGGGAACTAGGCATTCGTTTCATGCCCAGTGCTGCAGGAGATGTGCGCCGGACGGCCGCAGACGTCACCCGGATCCGAGAGGAACTCGGTTGGAAGCCTCATGTTGGACTGAAGCAGGGCTTGCAGGCACAATGGAATTGGGTTTGCCGCACTGGGCGAGACTCCGCGGTGGCGCATTAGTCCTGGGCAAGGCCGAAGTGACCGCGGCCACGCACGGCTCCACCTTGTGGACGGTGGAGCGTCGGCAAGGGGCAACCAGTCTCCGAGTGACCCGTTGAGGGCTCTCATCGATGCGCTGACATCGGCTAACACGGGATCATCTGGTACGAATCGTCGTGATTAAAGACCAACTCAAGATCTTCCGCCGGAGTAAGGTCCTGACGATTCTCTACGAATTGCAGAAGGCGCAACGCGCTGGTTTCAGGGCGCGACGAAGTGACTTTAGGAGCCGATACTTCAGCGAGGCTCAGCCCGTCGAAGAACGTGTCCGGTATGCGCAAGCAGCCTTCAAAGCATTGCTCAAGCGGGCGGGACTTACATCAAGCGACGTGGAGGGCAAGCGCGTGTTGGAGCTCGGTCCAGGAGACAACCTCGGCGTCGCAATCAAGTGGCTGGGGGCTGGCGCACGATCCGTTGTCGGTCTCGACAGATTTGAAGTTCGAGCGCCCCTACGTATCGAGGCGGCTAGTTACGAAGCGCTTCTAAACAGCTTGACCCCTACGGAGAGGAAGAACGTGGGCGCTGCGATCCGGATCACTAATGGCCAGATAGCGTTATCAGAACGATTGCGCTACGTTTCTGGGGTCAGTATCGAAGATGCGTCACAGCTCTTCGAGGCCGAGAGCTTCGACATTATCTATAGCATCGCGGTGCTCGAGCACGTCTACGACCCAGATGCAGCGTTCGACGCTCTGGACCGGTTGCTACGGCCGGGCGGAGTCATGTTTCATCAGATCGACTTCCATGACCACGGGATGTTCACTCAGGGCGGTCATCACCCGTGGACGTTCCTTCAGGTACCGCAGGGACTCTATCGGGCCATGACCTTTCATCTGGGTGGCCCGAACCGCCGGTTGATCTCGTACTACCGGGGAATTCTTCAGGAGTTCGGGTATGAGGGACGAGTTGTCGTGTCCCAAGTTTTCGGCGAGGGCGGACTCGAGAAGTATGTAGAACATCTCGTCGAAGGCACGCATTACAAGCCGGAGACACGTGTACTCTTGAGGCGCGTCCGCGACAGTCTTCAAGAGCCCTTTCGAAGGATGTCTGAAGCGGATCTCCTACCCTCTGGAGCTTTCATGACGGCGCGCAAACCGACTCGTCTCGGCAGCAAGCCTTAGCTGACCGCTACGGTCGAAGGAACAGCTCAGACGTTAACGACTCCATCCACCCTGGGCGAGGACGGCGGCGGTCACCGCGAACATAAGACGGTGTGCAAATCGCGGTCATGACACGGGGCTCGCACTCTTCGGCGATGGCAGAGGGCGACGACGCCTAGATCGACGTGTACACCGAGATCACCCGTTGCGCGATCTCCTCGGCACTCAGGCGCGGCCGGGCGATTTCGCGCCCGTTGGAGCGAACGTAGCGCCGGAGACAATCTGCGATCGCCGTCCCCAGCGCCGAGGAGTCCGGTGGGCATACGTGCGACGGCTCCACGCCGTCGAGCAGACTCTCCACGTCACCCGCGGGCGTCGCGACGACGGGGAGGTTGCACATCAGCGCCTCCTTGACGGTATTCGGAGATCCTTCGACAGAGGACGTCATTAGGAGGCAGTCGGCGGCATTCATCAGCAGAGGCATCTCGGCAGGCGAGATCGAGCCGACGATGTGCAGTCTGATCGGTTCCCCGAGACGCTGCTCCGCGTCGCGGACGGCAGCCTCCGCAAGCGCAAGACGCTTGCGGGGCGAATACGGTTTCGTAGCGGCGAACAGCACGACGCGCTCGTCGAGAGGCCAGCCGACTCGTCGCCGAGATTCTCCACGGCCCATCGGCCGAAAGTGCTCTGTGTCAACGCCATTCGGGATCACGCTGTTCCGCTTACGCGTTGCTGGGGGAAGCCGATCGTGCATCTGGCGCGTCTTGGTGATCGTTCGCGTAAAGAGGCGCGACACGCTTCGGATGACCCACGAGCGGACCCGGGAGCGGAGGGGAACCAATCCGTCCGCCTGGGGATCACCGAGGACATCGTCGCCGCAGTATGAAACGACGATGGGAATTCCCACAAAGAACCGTGCTGCGAGGGAAGTCTCGCCGGAATGCACGTGCACGAGCCGGTACCGGTTCCGCCAACGGAGCGTCCCCAACGCGAAGACGACGGCGGCGGCGGCATAGGCCAAGGGCGAGATGTACCCGCGCAGGTAGAGGACGTCACATCTGACCCCCGCTGCCCGCAACGCGTCGACCTGCCTCTTGACGAAAATCCCGTAGACGGGCCGCTCCGGTTCCGGCCACATGTTCGTGACGGTGAGGACCTCCGCATCGGGGTCGGAGTGGACGAACCTCACGAGTCGACTCATCTCACCCTTCCAGGGGACGACAACCACGAGCCTCTACCCCATTGCCGCCTTCCTCGCACCAGATCTCCTCGAGGCCGAGAGCCTGGAGGATCGACTCGATCTGCTCGCGTGTTCGGAAGTGCTTGTACCAGTCGCAGAGCGCATCGTGAGTATCGAGAAGCGCCCACTCGCGCTGGGCTTCGTCAGAAAGGGGAAGCTTGTCGTAGTACGTCTCCACCGGGGACAAACGGCGGAGCAGTGGCGCCGCCGGACCAGCCCGGCGATGCAGAGGCAGCAGGGCGCGGACCACACGGTCGGTGGCGGCGAGGCCGCGCTCCGGAGGAAGCCGCTTCAGATAGGCGCGAAAGAGGGGCGCTGTGCTCAGCCACCATTGGAGGCGTCGAGAGTAATGGTCGAAGACCAGCCAGCCGCCAGGCTTGACCTGGTCGTGGAGCGCCCGGATCGCAGCCTCCGGCTCGGGCGTGTGCTGGACGACGCCGAGGCAGAAGGCGACGTCGAAGCTCCGAGCCGGGAACGGCAACGCGAGGATGTCCGCCTGCGCGAGTCGATGCCGCTCGTCCTGCGGGAAGCTCTCCTGGTTCGCTTCCACAGCCGCGCTCAAGTCGACGGAGGTGACCCGAGCGCCTCGACCGAGCAGGACCTCAGTAAACCGCCCGGCTCCGCAACCGCACTCGAGCACGTCGAGCCCTTCCAGCCCGCTCCAAAGTCGCTCGCCGAGGCAGCGACGAGCGCGGTCGGCCGAGATCTTAGTGCCCGTATAGGAGTCGAGCTGCGTCCGACGGAATCGCAGCCACTGCGCCCCGAACGCCTCCGAATATCCGTTCTCCTCGGCGAAACGGACGATTCCTTTCCGCCGCGGAAAGGCATGCCCGGCTCCGCACCGGAGGACATCGATGCCGTCGAGCGGCTCGCCGTCCACGGGGCACCGCCAAGGCGGAGCCGGTGGGGCCTTCATGACACGAGTACCGGCTCGAGCGTGAGAGGTCCCTTGGCCGGCTGGTCGACGTACGTGCGCAGCCATAACTCGAGCTGTATGAGTGCCCAGATCCGATTTGCGTTGTCCTGGCGCCCTGAGACATGGTCGTCGATCAGCCCGCGGACGTAGTCGGCGCGGAAGAACCCACGCTCGATCGACCGTGAGTCGAGAAGCACTTCCCGTGGGAACTCGCGCAGCGGGCCCCGGAGCCACGTGTCGATCGGGACTCCGAAGCCCCACTTAGGCCGGTCGAGTAGGTGGCCTGGAATCCATGGACGGAGCGCGTCCTTGAACAACTTCTTGGTCGTCCCGCCGCGAAGCTTCCAGGCGCCGGGAAAACCCGCGCAGAGCTCCATCAGCTCGTGGTCGAGCAAGGGGGACCTGACCTCGAGCGAGTGCGCCATGCTGGCGATGTCCATCTTCACGAGCAAGTCGCCGGGGAGATAAGTGTTCACGTCAATATCCAAGAGCCGGTTCACCGGATCCGGCGCATCTGACGTGCGGTATGGCTCACGGAACAAGGACAGCGTCCGCGCCTCGCCCACCTGCGCGCGAAACTCCGGCGTGTAGAGCTTCTCGCGCTCCGTCTCGTTGAAGTACGCCATCCAGATCGAATACCGGACATCTGGCTCGAGGCGTGCGCGCTCCGAGACGCGGTGAATCCGTGAGCGGAAGGTGGAATCCTGTCGGGTCGTCCCGATGACGGCGGCAACTCCGGACATCACTCTCTTCAGGGGGCTCGGCAGGCGAGCAATTCGCTCCGCCACGCGATTGCCGACGTAGCGCGTGTATCCGGCGAAGTTCTCGTCTCCTCCGTCGCCGTTTAGGGCGACGGTGACGTGGCGGCGCGTCAGCTGGGCCAGATACAGGCTGGCGATCGCCGAACTGTCGGCGAACGGCTCACCGTAGTGCCATACGAGCGTCGGCAGCACCTCCATCGCCTTCGGCTCGACGCGTAGCTCGTGATGGTCGGTTTCGAAGAGCTCGGCGATCTCGCGGGCGTAGCGGGTCTCGTCGTAGGTGTCGACGTCGAAGCCGATCGAGAACGTCTTGACCGGTTGCGACGACTGCTTGGCCATTGCGGCCACGACGGCGCTCGAGTCGACCCCGCCGGACAGGAACGCTCCAAGCGGCACGTCGCTGCGCAGCCGGAGGCGCGTCGCCTCGAGCAGCTTGTCGCGGATCAGCCCGTGCGCTTCCTGCTCGGTTACGGCTTCGTGGCCAGGCCGATACGAGAGCCGCCAGTAGCGCTTGATGTCGATCCGTGCCGCGTCCCAGGTGAGCGTGTGCGCCGGAGGCAGCTTGCGGAGGGCCGCGAACGCGCTCAGCGGGTGGGGGACGTACTGGTAATGCAAAAAGGAGTCGATCGCCTCGAGGTCGATGTCGCGCTCGATCGAGTCGTCCTGCAGGATGGCCTTCGCCTCGGAGCCGAACCAGAGCGTGTCGCCCCGCTGCGCGTAAAAGAGCGGCTTCTTGCCGAGCCTGTCTCGTGCGAGCAGGAGGCGCCGGCGCCGGCGGTCCCAGAGCGCGAAGGCGAACATCCCGCGCAGGTGATGGACGCACTCGGAGCCGTAGTCCTCGTAGAGATGGACAATCACCTCGGTGTCCGAGGCCGTCGAAAAGCGGTGGCCTCCGCCGATCAGCTCGTCACGCAGCTCCCGGTAGTTGTAGATCTCGCCGTTCAGGATCACGACGACGGACTCGTCCTCGCTGTAGATCGGCTGATCGCCCGTGTCGAGGTCGATCACCCGCAGCCGCTGGATTCCGAGCCCGACCCCGTCGTCGAGAAACGTCCCACGCGAATCGGGGCCGCGGTGCTCGATCACCGAGCACATCCGGACGAGGAGGGCGGGATCGATCGCCTCGCTGCCGGAGACCTTGCCCGCGATTCCGCACATGCGCTAGAGCCTAGCGACCCTCTTTTCGAGCAGACGCTCGTAGAGGGCCATCGTGCTTTCAGCCTGGGCCTCGAGCGAGAAATGCTCGAGCGCGCGTGCCCGGGCCGCGGCACCGAGACCGGCCGCGAGCGCTCCGTCGTCCAGCAGCCGCCCGAGGGCGGCGGTCGTCGCACCCACGTCGCGGATGGGCACGAGCAGACCGTGGATCCCGTTCTCGACGGCTTCCCGATTCGGCGGAATGTCGGTCGTGAGGAGCGGGACGCCGGCGGCCATCGACTCGAGCACGACGTTCGAGAACCCTTCGGCGTACGTGAGGAGGACCGAGACGTCAAGCGCGCCGAAGAGATGAGCCGCATCGCGCCGAAAACCCGTGAACAGGACCCGGTCGGCGATCCCGAGCTCGACGGCGAGCCGCTCCAGCGAGCCGCGGCCCGGGCCGTCTCCGAGTATCGCCGCGCGAACAGGGCGTCCCTCCCGGGCGAGAGCCGCGACGCTGAGCAGGAACGTCTCGTGGTCCTTGAAGCCGGGATCGAGCCGCGCGGCCATGCCGGCAAGGGTGTCGTCCCCAGATGCTCCGAGCTCGGCCCGGAGCCGCGTGCGCTCACCGGCGCCGAGCGGCTCCAGAACGGCAACCCCGTTTGGGATCACGACCACCTTCTCACGCGGCAGGTCCTTGCGGAGGAGACTCGCGGCGACCGCCTCCGAGTTCGCAACGTAGGCATGGGTCAACGGATCGAGGGCGCGGTCGATCAACGCGTCGCGGCGTGAGCGTGCGGCGCTCGTCGTCGTCACCGCGCCGCCCTCGCTGGCGACGCGAACCATCACGTCCCCGGCCGGCCCCGCCACCCGGACGAAGACGTTGGCGAGCGAGAGCCAGCCGTGGGCGACTTTCACGCCTTCCCTACGCAGCATCCGCGCAAGCCTCGGCAGCCCGCGCATGTCCAGCCGGTGGGACCGGCCGAGGACGAACGGCTCGATCCCCAGACTGCGGGCTTCGTCCGCGAGGGGCCCGAGTCCGTCGATGCAGACGAGCAGCGGATCGAAGCGCCCACGGTCGAGGCCCGCGAGCACAGCCAGCAAGCGCCGCTCCGTTCCACCCAGGCGGAGGTCGTGGATGACGTGGGCGACGCGGACCGGCGGCATCAGTCGAGCAGCCGGAGTACGAGGGCGGCCCACTCGGCTCCCACGACGGCTGGATCGTGGACTCGCTCGACGTAGTCGCGGAACGGCGCGGGATCGATCGCGGCTCTCGACTCCCAGAGCTCCCTCGCCGCGGCTACCAGCTCGTTGAGCGAGCCGTGACACGACGCTCCGAGCTTCAGCCGGTCGATTACGTCGTCCGGATCGACGCGGAGCGAAAGTGCGGGGGTTCCCCGCGCCCATCCCTCGAGGAAGACGTTCGGAAAGCCTTCGAACCAGGACGTATTGACCACCGCGACCGCGCGCCCGTAGAGAGCGAGCGTCTCTTCCCGTCCCGCCGGCGGCAGCAGGCGAAGGTTGGGGAGGCCCGCCGCGGAGTCGCGTACCTCGCGCGCGACCGCGGCCCACGCGGGCCCCCGGTCACCGGCGACCATCCAGAACTCGGCTTCGGGAACGCGACGGGCCAGCTCGACGTACGAGTGCGGGTCCTTCGAGCCCATCAGGCCTCCGATCCAGAGGAATGCCTCCCGCGGCCCGGGCCGGACCGGCGCCGGTGGGCAGAAGCTCCGGATCACCGTCGCATCAACGCCGCGCTCGGCCCGTGCGAGCACCCGCTGCTCCTCGGTCTGGACGACGACCACGTGGGCGAAGCGCAAGCCGACCAGATACTGCAGCCGGCTCGGCCATTCATCGAGGCTTGCCCCGGCCCGCTGGGCGACGAGCGGGTCCCTTACGAAATCCGCGACCGAAGAGCTCGAAAACACGAATCTCCTCCGCAGCGCGCGGGCGAAGAGTCCCGCCACGAAGGTCTCGAACCCTGCGCTTCTCTGGATGTAGAGGCAAGCGTCGGCCCTCCTTAGCGCCTGGACGACGGCTTTTCGCCGCGCCAGCCCCCGGCGAGCGTACTCAGGTGGCAGCACTTGAACCTCAACGCCATCGCGGCTCTGGTCCAACAGTGCGCCTGCAACTACGTGGCAGACACGTAGGCCGTGCTCCGCGAGCGCCCGGGCGATGTAGCCGGACTGAAGCTCGGCCCCTCCGACCGGAGCGCCCTCAGGCTCGTACAGCGCTCCCGCGAACGGCGCGTAGACGGCGACGTCGGCCCGCCGCGCCCGTCGCCTCATCGCGCGTTTCCCCGCCGGGTTCGCTGGCATGAGGGCTTCACGAGTTCTAAACTTTTCCTACGTAATCTCTGGAAAGCATGCGGTTTCTCATTTCGGTCTCTCTTGCAGCAAGCATCGTCTTGCAGCAAGCATCGTCGGTCTCATCATGACCGCGACTGCAGGCTCGTCCGGATCTGCTCGCGCCGCCGCTCTCAGCGTGACGACCACACCCGGCCTCTTCCCGGAATTCTCGCCCACCGTTCACGATTACGTCACTCGGTGCACGGCAGACCCGATCGAGGTACGCATCGATGCACCCTCCGGAACGGCTATCAGCGTCGACGAGCGTCGCCCGCGCGGGGGGGCCTTCACGGTACCTGTCGCACTTGGGGCCGGGCAGGAGTTCACGATCGTCTCCACCTCTCGCGGCGGCTACCGCACCGATCGCTACTTCGTGCGGTGCCTTCCGGCCGACTTCCCCAACTACACCTTCACGCGCAGTGGGACGGCCAAGCTGCGCTTCTTCGTCGTCGCACCCGGACTCGGCCGCCCCGAACCCGCCAGCTCACCGAACTACGTCGCCGTCTTCGACCGGTTCGGCGTGCCGGTTTGGTGGTATCAGGCGCCCCTCCAACCGATCAAACGCTCAGATCCTCCCGGGCGGAACGGAGGTCGGGTGGTTTCGCCGTTACGGCTGTTGCGACACCCGCGTGGCGTACGTCGTCCGTAGCCTGACGGGGAAGATTCGCGAGATCCGCCGGACCGAGGCGTCGCCACTGATTTTCACGAGCTGCTCCAGCTTCCTTCCGGGCGCCACTACGTCGCGGGCTACAGCCTGCGCAAGCACGTCGACCTGACCGCCATCGGCGGCCCCGCCGACGCGACTGCTCTCGACACCGAGCTCCAGGAGTTCGATCCCGGCGGGCACGTGATCTGGCGGTGGAACAGCGCCGACCACGTCGGTCTCGACGAGACGGTGTTTCCCCTCAGCGCCATCGAGATCAAGATCGCCGACGGCTCCGCGGTCTACGACCTCGTCCATTTCAACGCGATCGCGTTTCGCGGGCCCGACGTGCTCGTCTCCTTGCGACATGCGAGCGCGGTCTACGCCATTTCGCGAGCGCCCGGCCGGATCGACTGGAAGCTCGGCGGCACCACGACCGCCCAGAGCCTTGCCGTTGAGGGCGACCCGGAGGAGCTCGACGCCCAGGCGACCAGCACGACGTTCGCGTCGTGAACGGCGGGATCACGCTGGTTCGAGAACAACGCGTTGCTTCCCAATCCGCCACGTGCGGCCCGCTATCGGATCGACCTGGCACACCGGAAGGTCGCCTTCGTCGAAGGAGTATCGAATCCGGAGGTGCCGGATGCCGCATGCTGCGGATCGGCGAGGCTGGTCGCCGGCGAATGGCTCGTCGATTGGGGGAGCAGCAACCCCTTGATTGCCGCCTACGACTCGAGCGGCACGCGACTCTTCGCGCTCCGATTCGGGAGCAGCACGTTCAGCTACCGCGCGGTACCCCCCGTCGACGTCCGCGCTACCCAGCTTCGCGCCGCGATGGACGAGCTGCATCCTCGCCACGGCAGCTAGGCCGGCCCAACCCTCTAGGCTACGGCGCGTGAACGCGGCGCCCGAGACGGAGCAGAGGTTCGCCTTCGGCGAGAACTGGCAGAACTTCGCCAAGGACGTCGACGAGGACCGGATCCGGGCCGCCGAGCAGTCCCTGGCGACGATGCTCGGGGTCGAAGATCTGCGTGGCCGCTCGTTCCTCGACGTCGGCTGCGGCAGCGGGTTGTTCTCGCTCGCGGCTGCGCGGCTCGGCGCTGAGACGGTGCGTTCCTTCGACTACGACCTCGACAGCGTCGCGGCGACGGAGACGCTGCGGGCGAAGCACCTTCCCGATGCGAGCTGGACCGTCGAGCGCGGCGATGCGACCGATCCGTTGTACTGCGAGGGCCTCGGCCGCTTCGACGTCGTCTATGCCTGGGGCGTTCTCCACCACACCGGCTCGCTGTGGCAGGCGATGGAGAACGTGGCGGCCCGCGTCGCTGACGGCGGCCTCTTCTTCGTCGCGATCTACAACGACCAGGGATGGAAGAGCCGCCGTTGGCTTAGGGTCAAGAAGCTCTACAACCAGTTGCCGGACTCAGCTCGTGCCCCCTGTGCCGCCGCCGTCATGCTCCCGCTCGAGGTGCGGGCGCTTGCCGGAGCAGCGGTCCGAGGGGAGCTTGGGTCGTACTTTGAGAGCTGGAAGCGCGGACGCGAGCGGGGGATGAGCCGCTGGCACGACATCCTCGACTGGGTCGGCGGTTACCCGTTCGAGGTCGCGACACCCGAGGAAGTGTTCCGCTTCTGCCGCGACCGTGGCTTCGAGCTTGTCGAGCTCTCGACCGCCCGCGGCGGCCTGGGCTGCAACCAGTTCGTCTTCAGCCGACCCGGTTAGAGTTCGCCGAGTGAGGGCCGTGCGTGCCGTCCGGCTCCGACTGAGCACGCTGGACGGGCTCGGCCGCGACGTCGGCCTGTTCTGCCTCGCCTTCGCGCTCCTTCGGGTCTGGGCCGTCTTCCTGCGCACGGTCGTCCGCTATCCGGACAGCGTGACGTACTTCGACATCGACTTTCTCGGCCGAGCGACTCGGCTCTGGACCGTGCCGATCCTCTACAGAGCGCTGCCCAACGACGACGCCCGGGTAGCCGCCCAGACCTTGATCGGGATCCTTTGCTGGAGCGCCCTGGCCTTCGCGGTCGCGCGGAGCATGCGGCATCCGATCGTCGCGCGGGCCGGGGCCCTGCTCGTGCTGCTGCTCGGGCTCTGCATCCAGGTGACCGAGTGGGACGATGTCCTGCTGTCCGAGAGCCTCGCCCTCTCCCTGATGGCCCTCATGGGCGCCTCCCTGCTGTGGCTTCGGCTGCGGCGAACCCGCTGGACGATCGCCGCCGTCCTCGTCGTCTCGATGCTCTGGGTCTTCACGCGGCAGATCCAGGCTGCCGTTTTCATACCGGTCGCAGTGCTCGTGATCGGATGGATCGCGTTCCGCGCGCGTCGCTACCTTCCGGTCGCAGTGGCCGTCGCTGTGGTCGCAGCGTGGGGCGGCTACGCGATTGTTGGGCAGTCTCGCTTCGTCGAGGACAGCGCGCACGGCATCCTGGTGACGCGCGTGCTCGGCGCTCCGGACGCGGCATCTTTCTTCACACGGGCGGGCATGCCCGACATGCCGGTCCTGCAGAAGGAGTACGCGGCGTGGGTGGCTCGCCAGAAGTTCCTCGGGCGCGCGTCGCCGGTCTTTCGCGATCCGAGCTGGATCTCGTGGGTCAACCGGCACTGGAACCTGACGTACGTGGACTGGCTGCTCGAGCACCCGGTCGCGACCATTCGTCAGCCGTTGTCGCATGCGAACGACCTGCTGTCCGGCTTCCCCGCCTACAGCAAGCCGCGTCCGGTGCTGCCATCCCCCGTCCAGGATGCGCTCTGGGACCGGAGCAGCTCCGGCGACCTCCCGTTCTGGATCGCGCTCGCGCTGGTCGCGTGGGTCGTCTCTCTCAGACGAGGGGGCCCCAGAGGGCTGATCGCTGTCGGCGTCGCCGGCGTCGCGTTCTGTGCCTTTTGGTACTGGGCCACGTGGCAACTCGGGTACGGCGAGCAGGCACGGCACGAGCTCCCGGTGGCGTCGGCGCTGCGGATCTCTCTGTTCATCATCGTCCTAGCCGCCCTCGACCGGTTCCTGCGTCCAGCGGCCTCGCCTCCGGCCAACAGGGCAGCCCCCGACGGCGCTGGGGCAGCGCAGCTCAAGGGCTAAGCATTCGCCACACGAGAAGGCGAGTTTCGGCCGGTGATTCGCACCGAGCCCGCAATGTGCCTCAAGGGCGTCCGTTCCAGCGCATGCTCGAGCCTAAGGACGGACGGAAGCAAGCGCAGGGGAGTCGCCGGATGCAGGAACTCGAACGGCTCCGAGACCTCCACGACCAGCCCGGACGCCTCGAACTCACGCCGGATCCCCTCCGCCGTGAACGCGCGCTCGTGCAGCAGCGTGTGCCGCTTGTGGGCGACCCAGCGGATGTTCCGCTCGGCCCAGATCTGGGGGTTCCTGATGTTCGGCTCGGAGAAGGCGAAGCGCCCCCTCGTCCTCAGCCGGGAGAACGTGTTCGCGAACGTCGCCGACATGTCGACGTGGTGCAGGACGCTGACGCCCACGATCGCGTCGAACTCGCCCTCGAAGCCTTCGCCCGTCTCGACGTTCCCAACGACGACCTTCGCATCTTCGACGCGCTCCCGGCACCGAGCCGCGGTGTCGGGGCTCAGCTCGACCGCGACGAGCTCGCATCCGGACGCAGCCAGACGCTCCGTAAAGACTCCTGTCCCGGCCCCGAGCTCCAGGCACCTGACACCCGGGCCCAGTCCGCAGGCGGCGATCAGGAACGCCGCCCGGCGGTCGGCGCGCATTTTCCCGGCAGGCCCTTCCCAGCCCCAGACTCGATCCGCCTCGTGCAACGCCAGGTCGGCTCCCTGCCGGAGCTCGGCGCTCCGGCGCTCGGCTGCGAGACCTTCTCCGGCCCGTTCGTCCGCCATGCGCGGCGGAGGATACGCTTGCTGGACCGGTGGGCGTTCAGACGGTGGAATCGGTGTCCCGGGGCGAGCAGGAGCACCGTGAGCAGCTCGCCGCGTTCTTCGACGAGTTCGCGCCTCGCGACGAGCGGTGGCGTAGGCGCAACCGCACCTACCACCGCCTCGTAGCCTCCCTCTTCCGCTTCATCGTCCCGCCGAATGCCTCGATCCTCGAGATCGGCAGCGGCAGCGGAGCGCTGCTCGCAGAGCTTCGGCCTTCACGTGGGCTCGGGATCGACGTCAGCCCGCGAATGGTCGAGCTGGCGCGCGCCGACCATCCGGAGCTCGAGTTCCGTGTCGGCACCGGCGAGCAGACGGTCGCGGACGAGACCTTCGACTACGTCCTGCTTTCCGACCTGCTGCCATTCGCGTACGACCTGGTACGGCTCTTCCGGAACGTCCGCGAGTGCTCGCACGAGCACACTCGCGTCGTCGTCCATTCCTACAGCCAGCTCTGGAGACCGATCATCCGCGTCGCGGAGCTCTTCCGCCTCAAGCACCGAAAACCGATCGTCAACTGGGTGACCGTGGAGGACACGGCGAACGCCCTGGATCTTGCCGGCTTCGAGGTCGTGAGCAGCTTCCGCCGGATCCTCTTCCCGAAGAAGATTCCGCTGCTGACGACGTTCCTGAACGGCCTGCTGGCAAATTTCTGGCCGTGCTCCCTCTTCTGCCTCACCTGGTGGGTCGTGGCCCGGCCACGGCGCCAGGGCACCGACGCGCCGAGCCTTTCCGTGATCGCGCCCTGTCGTAACGAGCGTGGCAACATCGCCGAGATCGTCGAGCGCGTCCCGGAGCTCGGGCCCGCAACGGAGATCGTCTTCGTCGAGGGCGGCTCGGCCGACGGCACCTTCGAGGAGATCGAGCGCCAGATAGAGCTTCATCCTGAGCGCGATCTCTCCCTGCACCGTCAGACCGGAACGGGGAAGGCGGACGCAGTCAGGCTCGGCTTCGAGCAGGCGAAGCACGAGCTGCTCCTGATCCTCGACGGCGACCTCAGTGTCGCCCCGGAGGATCTCCGCAGCTTCTACGAGGCCCTCGCCGAGGGGCACGCGGACTTCGTCAACGGCTCCCGGCTCGTCTACTCGATGGAGCCGGGCGCGATGCAGTTTCTGAACATGATCGGCAACAAGCTCTTCTCCGGGATCTTCACGTGGCTGATGGGCCAGCACGTGAAGGACACGCTCTGCGGGACGAAGGGGCTGCGCGCGGTGGACTACCGCCTCATTCGCGACGGCCGGGCGGATTTCGGGGTGATCGACCCGTTCGGGGACTTCGACCTGCTGCTCGGCGCGGCGAGGCGCGGCCTGAAGATCGTCGACGTTCCCGTGCGCTACCACGCGCGGACGTACGGCAGCACCAACATCTCGCGCTTCCGCCACGGCTGGCTGCTCCTGCGGATGTCGCTGATCGGGTTCAGGGCGTTCAAGCTGAGACCGGTTCGCGTTTAGCGGTAACGGATAATGTCGTGATGATGGACGTTTTCGTCGAAGATCCGGTTCGCGTAGCCGTCATCGGGCTCGGATACTGGGGGCCTAACCTCGTTCGCAACTTCAATGAGACGGCATCCGCCGAGGTCGTTCTCACGTGTGACCGTCGCCCCGAGGCGCTGCGCACCATCAGCGGACGGTATCCGGGCATCCGGACGACGGCATCCTTCGAGAACGTGCTCGCCGATGATGTCGAGGCGGTAGCGATCGCGACCCCCGTCGACACGCATTTCGCCTTCGCGGCCGCCGCGCTCGAGGCCGGAAAGCACGTCTTCGTGGAGAAGCCGCTCGCGGGGTCTCTACGCGAGGCAGAAGAGCTGGCGGCGATCGCCTCTGCTTCTGAGCTCGTGCTCATGCCGGGGCACACCTTCCTGTACAGCCCGCCGGTCAACATCGTCCGAGATCTCATTCGGGGAGGCCATCTCGGCGAGATCTACTTCATCTCGATGAGCCGTGTGAACCTCGGCATCCACCAGTCGGACGTCAGCGTGGTTTGGGACCTGGGTCCACACGACTTTTCGATCCTGCGACATTGGTTGGGGGAAGTGCCGTCCCGCGTCAGCGCCACTAGTCGCAGCTGCATCATGCCCAACCTCCCCGATGTCGCCTTCGTCGATCTTGAGTATTCGTCGGGCACGCTTGGCCACGTCGAGATGTCATGGCTGGCGCCAAGCAAGCTCCGCCAAACGACAATCGTCGGTTCGAAGAAGATGGTCGTCTACGACGATACGAGCAAGGAGCCCATCCGCATCTTCGACTCCGGCGTGATGCTTCCCGACCCCGAGTCCTTCGGGGAATATCGCCTCACGTACAGGACGGGCCCGATCCACTCGCCTCAGGTTGCCGCGACCGAGCCGCTGGCGCTCGAGGTGCAAGACTTCTGTGCCGCAGTGCGGCAGGGCAGTTCACCGCAGTCGTCGGTCGAAGTAGGTATTGACGTGATCCGGATGATCGAGGCGGTCGACCAGTCTCTGGCCTCCGGGGGCGCTCCCGTTTGTGTCGACGACGCACTGTCGCCGAGGTTGTCCCGTAGCTCGTAGAACTTGACGGCGGTCCCTCCGGCCTCGTCCGCTCCGCTTGGGAGCGTTCGAGGCGATCCGTCGAAGATCGAAGGA
>CAJDTX010000023.1_pt1 | contig 37362 bp, 37 predicted proteins | sample 7390491 | NCBI WGS metagenome assembly CAJDTX01 (sample SAMEA7055669, study PRJEB34461) | soil metagenome | biome: terrestrial ecosystem; feature: Peninsula; material: soil | place: Antarctica | collected 2016
CCTCGCGATCCCGACAGCGGAGGGCAACCTGCACGTGCTGCGCGAGGGCGAGATCGTCGCCACGGCCAGCATCACGACCGGCGGCCGATGACGGCCCCGCCGCCGCTTCTCCGCTCGCCTTCGGCTTGCTCCGAAGCGGCGGCGGAAGACCGAGATGTAAACGAAATTCTGGCGGCAGAAACGAGGCCGCCGAGGGCAACGAAATACTGGCGGCCGTGACCTAGTGTCCAGAGGGGCTCCGTTCGTAAGCGCGTCACGTGCTGGGAGGCCCGCTTCTACGACGAGAATGGAAAGCCGGACTCGGAGGGCGGCTTCTCGACGAAGACAGCCGCTCGCAAATGGCTGGACGGAAAGGTCGACGAGATCGCGGCGCTTCGTCGCGGCGAGCTCATCTCCGTCCGCGAGCGACCGCAGACCGTCGACGTGCTGCTCGACCTGTTCCTCGACAAGCACGGCCGCACCATCGACCCCGCGACTACGAGGAAGCTGACGGCGCAGCTCAAACACGTTCGGGCCGAGTTCAGCGATCGCCACCCCGACAGCCTGCGGCGGATCGAGCTCGAGGACTGGCGAGAGCTCCTCGGCATCCGCAACCCGAAGCGCAAGCGACATGAGCGGCGGGAGGTTCATCCGTTCGAGCTGGGAGGAAGTGCGGACGGTGGCCGATGAGCTTGACGCTCGCTACCGAGCACTCCCGATCGTCGCGGTCGGGACGGGCCTACGACCGGAGGAGCTGTTCGGCCTCCACCGGGCCGACCTCGACCGCGAGGCAGGCGTCCTCCACGTTCGCAGGCGCTTCACCGGAGGCGCACTGAAAGAGGGAGGCAAGACGCCGGGCTCAGTCCGGGCCGTTCCGCTTCGCCGCGTTGTGCTGGACGCGCTCGACGCCATGGCACCGCGCATTGACACGCCGGCCCTGTTCCCTGCGCCTCGCGGCGGTTACATCGACATCGAGCGGTTCCGGCATCGGGAGTGGGGCGCCTGCGCTCCGCGCGGCCGGGATCGACCATCGGCGCCTGTACGACTGTCGGCACACGTTCGCGACCTGGGCGATCGAGGCAGGCGTCCAGCTCTGGTACCTGGCGACCGTAATGGGGACGTCCGTGACGCAGCTCGAGGACACGTACGCACGCTGGCTCAAGCGGACAGACGACCATCTGCGTGCCGCCTTTGACGCCTACGACGAGTCGTTTATGGCCGGAATGTGGACGGGAACCGCTCAGACCAGCTATGCGGATGAGAGGACTTGAACCTCCACGGGGTCTCCCCCACACGGACCTGAACCGTGCGCGTCTACCAATTCCGCCACATCCGCGCGGAGACCAAGTTTAGCCTGGCTACGATTCCATCCTGAGACGGGGTCTCCTATTCGCTCTCTGCACGGCTGCGGCGCTCTCGATGGCGAGCCATGCCGCCGCGCGTGGGCCGCGCACCGAGGTCGTCGTCACGCTCGACGCGCCGCCGCTCGCCCAGGCGACCGCCCGCAGCCGCGCCCTGACGGCGGCGGCACGCCACAGCCGCCTCGACCTGCGGAGCCCGACGAGCGTCTCGTACCTGCGAGACCTCGCGTCGGCGCAGCGCGCGCTCCAGAACCGGATCGCCACCACCCTCCCGGCCGCGAACGTGCGCTGGCACTACAGCATCGTCCTGAACGCTCTGGCGGTCGACCTGCCCCGCTCCGCCGTCGAACGGCTGAGCCGGCTGCAGGGTGTGGCCCGCGTCTATCCCTCCGTCCGTTACCACGCACTCGGCGGCACGAACTCGCTCCTGAACCAGACCCCGGCGCTGATCGGCGCGCCCTCCATCTGGGGCCCCGGCCTGTCGACCGCGGGGAACGGGATGAAGATCGGAATCATCGACGACGGCGTCGACCAGACGCATCCGTTCTTCAACCCGAGTGGGTTCACGATGCCCTCGGGCTTCCCCAAGGGAGACCGCGCGTACACGACCGCAAAGGTGATCGTCGCGCGCGCCTTCCCGCCTCCGTCGCCGCACTGGCGCTACGCGGACCGCCCCTTCGACCCTGAGCTGTCCGAGCACGGCACGCACGTCGGCGGGATCGCCGCCGGGGACAACGGAGTCCGGGCAGGGGGCGTGATCGTCTCCGGCATCGCGCCCCGGGCCTACCTCGGCAACTACAAGGTGCTTTCGATCCCGACCGTCTCCGGCGTCGGGCCCGACGGCAACGCCCCGGAGATCGCCAAGGGGATCGAGGCCGCCGTCAGAGACGGGATGGACGTGATCAACCTCTCGCTCGGCGAGCCTGAGATCGAGCCCAGCCGAGACATCGTCGTCAAGGCGATCAACGGTGCGGCCGCGGCGGGCGTCGTGCCGACGATCGCCGCCGGAAACGACTTCGACTCGTTCGGCCGCGGGTCGGTCGGCTCGCCGGGAAGCGCTCAGGGCGCGATCACGTCGGCGGCCGTCTCGAAGTCACGCGTGATCGCCTCGTTCTCCTCGGGCGGCCCGACTCCGGTCTCGCTGGAGATGAAGCCCGACGTGACCGGACCGGGCGTTAGCGTTCTCTCGTCGGTTCCGCAGCGCGACGGGCTCTGGCAGCAGTTCAGCGGGACGAGCATGGCTTCTCCCCACGTCGCGGGCGCGGCTGCGCTGCTCAAGGAGCGGCATCCAGGCTGGACGGTCGAGCAGATCAAGTCGGCGCTCGAGCTGACGGGGACGCCGGTCTACACGTCGTCGAGCCACACCACCGAGGTGCCTTCGACGCGCGAGGGCGGTGGCCTGATCTACCTGCCGACCGCGGACGACCCCAAGATCTTCGCCGCCCCGACGGGAATCTCGTTCAAGCTCCTCCACCCCGGCCAGAGCGCCTCCCGCACCGTGCAGCTCACCGACGCGGGCGGCGGCTCCGGCGAGTGGTCCGTCTCGATCGAGCAGCGCGGCGACCAAGGGCCGGTGGTGGTGACGGCATCCGGCGCGGTGAGCGTCCCTGGAGCCCTGGACGTGCAGGTGTCGGTCGCTGCGGGCGCGCCCCAGGCGGACGTGACCGGCTTCGTGGTTCTGACCCGCGGCGCCGACAGCCGCCGGATTCCGTTCTGGCTCCGCGTCACATCCCCCCAGCTCGGGCGCCAGCGCCACGGCGAGCTCACGAAGACCGGAACGTACAGCGGCAACACGAGCGGAAGGCCGGCGCTCGTCGACACCTACCGCTACCCCGACAATCCGAGCGGCGTCATGATCCCGGTCAACCTGGACGGGCCCGAGCAGGTATTCACGGTCCGGCTGACGAAGACGGTCGCAAACTTCGGTGTCGCCGTCACCGGCCACGCCCCGGGCGTCTCGATCCAGCCGCGCGTCGTGGCCGAGGACGACGAGAACCGGCTCACCGGCTACCCGGCCCTCCCGATCAACCTCAATCCCTACCTCGCGATCTTCTTCCGCCTCGAGCCCGTCGCGGGCGCCGTCCTCCCGAGCAAGGGCACCTACGACGTCGTCTTCGACTCGACCAGCCGGTCGAACGCCGGCAAGTTCACCTTCCGGTTCTGGATCGGCGACACGACGCGGCCGTCTGCACGCCTGCTTACGCGCACGCTGAAGGGCAGCGCGCCCCTGCGACTGCGAGTGACGGACCGCGGGTCGGGCATCGACCCGGAGTCGCTGGTCGCGTCCGTGGACGGCGTCAACACGTCGGTCTCGTATTCGCGAAGCAAGAACCTGGCCACGATCTCGCTGGCGCGCCTCGGAGGGGCCTCGCCCGGCCGGCACAAGCTCGTGTTCCAGGCGTCCGACTACCAGGAGTCGCGGAACATGGAGGACGTCGGGCCGATCCTCCCGAACACGCGGACGCTCAGGACAAGCTTCCGCGTCAAGTAGCGACTAGCGCTGCTGGTCTCGTTCTTCGAACGTCGGGAGCTGCTGCAGGTCGCGCTCGACACTGGCCGCGAACTCCTCGCTCTCGCTCCGCACGATTCGCAACGCAGCCTTGCGCCGTGCACGCTGGCGCCGCTTCCGGCCGCCGCCACCAACCTGGTTCGACAGACGCGGCCACTCCGCTCCGATGAGGATCAGCACCGCCACGGCGAGCAGGGCGATCGAGAGCCAGCTCACGAAGTTATTCTAGACGTGTAGAGTCGAGCCGTGCCGCGCCTTCCTCGACTCGCGGTGCTTGTCGCCGCCACAGTCGTCGGGCTGGCCTTCGGCTCGGTCGCGCAGGGCGGCGTCGAGACACTCGTCTTCCGCTCGAAGCCGATCACGGCGCAGCCGTACCAGGCCACCCAGACGGTCCAGCTCGTCGACTCCCCGGCCGTGAACGGCTACGTGACCGCGATGAGCGCGGACATCATGGACGAGAACGGGAATGCGGTCCCGAACAACCACGTTATGCTCCACCACGTCGTCTTCGCGAAGATCGGCACGCCCGACTACACCTGCGGAGGGATCAACGGGATTCCCGCACAGCGCTTCTACGCCGAAGGCGAGGAGCACTACAGCATGGCGCTGCCCGACGGCCTCGGCTATCCGAATCGCGCCGCGGACCACTGGGGAATGCTGACGATGCTGATGAACCACCACGACATGGCGATGAAGGTCTCCGTGCGCTACACGGTCCGGTACGTGACGGACGAATCGCTCGCCCCCGTCCAGCCGATCTGGCTCGACATCCACGACTGCAGCGGCGATCCGATCTTCGACGTCCCCGGGACGGGTGGGCGCGGATCGACGTACTCGCGCCACGTCGACCTGACCTTGCGGGAGAGCGGGCGGCTGGTGACAGCAGGGGGACACCTGCACGGCGGCGGCATCAAGCTCGAGCTTTCGGACCAGACTTGCAGCCGGTCGCTGTTCACGTCGCTTCCGACCTGGGGTGGCCCGATGCCCTTACCGCTGATGCACGAGCCGGGGCCGAGTCACATGTCGAGCTTCGCCAGCCCGATCGGGATTCCCGTCGCCGCCGGAAGCACGCTCCGCCTGACCGCGGTCTACGACAACAGCCGCCCGCACACCCGCGTAATGGGGATCATGATCGTCTACCTCACGCCCACGCTCGTGACCGGCTGCGAGCCGATCCCCGCGCTGACGGTCGACCCCGGCAATCCGGGCCCGCCGCCGCGGATAACGGTGCCGCTGCTACGCCCGCCGCGCGGGCCCCTCAAGAAGAACATCCGCAGCACCTGGGTCGCTGACTACGCCTACGGCGCCGAGCGGGTGAGCATCAAGCGCGGGACGACGTTCAGGTGGAACTTCGGCGGCGGCGTGCCCCATGACGTGACGCTCGCGAGCGGGCCGGTCGGCTTTTCCTCCCCGTCGATGCGCAGCGGGACGTTCTCCTACCGCTTCACGCGGCCCGGCACATACAAGCTCTTCTGCTCCCTGCATCCCATGCGGATGACAGAGATCGTCAAAGTTCGCTAGCTACCATCGTCTCGTGATAGACGTCCTGCCGGACATCGAGCGCTGGCGCGCGCGCGGGGAGAAGGTCGCGCTGGCGACCGTGGTTGCCGCGCGTCGCTCAGCTCCGCGCCCCGTCGGCTCCAAGCTGGCTGTCTCCGAGCGAGGCGAGATGGCCGGCTCGGTCTCGGGAGGCTGCGTCGAGAGCGACGTGTACGAGCACGCGAAGGACGTTCTCGGCGGGGGAGAGCCCAGGCTCGTCTCCTACGGCATCCCCGACGAGTTTGCCTTCTCGGTGGGGCTGCCCTGCGGGGGCGAGATCGACGTCTTCGTCGAGAAGGCCGATCCCGCCTTGCTCGAACAGCTCCGTGCTCTGCTCGAGCAAGACGAACGCGCCGTTCTGTTCACCGTCGTCGAGGGTGAGCCGCTCGGCTCCCGCACCCTCGCCCTCGAAGGCGACGAGCGGGGAGAAGACGCGCTCCGCCGCGGGCGCCCCCACGTGCTCGAGCTCGACGGGACGAAGGTGTTCGCCGACGTCTTCGGCCCCCCTCCCCGGCTGCTCGTCTTCGGAGCCGTCGACACGGCCGAGGAGCTCTGCCGCGCCGCCAAGCGGCTTGGCTGGCGGACGATCGTCGCCGACGCCCGCGGCAAGTTCGCGACCCCGGAGCGTGTCCCGAGCGCGGACGAGCTCGTGGTCGCGTGGCCCGAGGACGTGCTCGAGCGCGTTCGCCCCGGCCACGACACCGCCGTCGTCGTCCTCACCCACGAAGACAAGTTCGACCTTCCGGCCCTCAAGGGAGCGCTCGAGACCGACGCGTTTTACGTCGGCGCGCTCGGCTCGCGGCGCAACCAGGCCAGGCGGCGCGAGCTCCTCCTCGAGGCCGGCGTGCCGGAAGAGCAGCTCGAGCGAATCTCCGGCCCATGCGGCCTCGACATCGGCGCGGGAACACCCGCGGAGACGGCAGTCTCGATCCTGGCCGAGATCCTCGCCTGCCGCGCAGGACGAGCGGGCGGGCCGCTGCAGGAGTCAAAGGGCAGGATCCACGCCGAGGTTGCGTAGCCCATACCGCGCTTTTCCGGTGGCGGCGGTTTCGGACGCCCTGCCTTTCCACCGAACCAGTAAGTCAGTAGCGCAGGCAGGGTTTCGCCGTCGCCGCGATCCGGTCGAGCACGGCGTTCGCCTTCCGCTCGCGCTGGACCTTTACCCGGTCGTTTCGGTCGAAGGTGCCGGGATCGGCAACCTCCACCATCACATCCGGCGTGACCCCGGGGCCTTCCACCGTGACGCGGTAGCGCTTTCCGTATCCGGGTGGCCTGGTGTGTCGATTGGGATACCAGGAAGGCGGCCTCCGCGCGGTGAAGGCGTGGCAGAAGACGCCCGAGGGATTGCGCGCGACCATCCCGATCTCCCGCTTCCATCCGGATCCATCGGCCGAGCCGAGAGTGTCGATATAAACCACGCGCCCGAAGCCGTCTGTCGGCGCGCCACGGGTCGTCGTCGAGAACCCGTGGACGGGAACGCCGCGGTAGCTGAGCAGTCCGAAGATGTGGCGCGGCGCGGACCGGCTGCTGCTGAGCCAGTCCGTCCAGACGTTGAGCTCGGCAAGCGGCCCGCGCCAGTGCGAGATGTGGAAGGCCCAATCGCTCTGATAGGTTCTCCAGGGCGTGAAGCCGAGCAGTGGAAGCCAGTACTGCCAGCTCTGCACGGCCCAGTAGCTTCCATCCGATGCCTTGCAGGCAGCCACGCGATACGGTAGCGGCGGGCCGTCGTACTGCCTGCACTGGTTCTCGAAGCGCGACCAAACCTCTTCCCCTCCGCCCGTGTAGTCGATCTTGAGCTTGACCTGCCGGACATTCGGATTAGGAAGGCGTGCGTTGATCGCCCCCCAGACGAGGTCGTGCCGGATTCTTCCGTCGACGGTGAAGGTGAGCAGCGCCTTCCCGCTCGCGGAGACCGCGAGCCTGATCTGGCTCGCGTTGCGCGCGATCAGCGTCGAAGCCGAAGCGACTGCCGACCCTCCCAGGAAGACAGCGACGGCGGCGAGCGAGAGTGCGGAGAGACGGGACACGATGCTGGCGGTTAAGCGCCGACGATTGTACTGAAAATTTGGTCTATCCAGGAATTTCAGCTTGCGCGGGCGATTCGAGTAGATTCTCTTCCGTCGAAGATCTTGAGCGGGAGGCCGGAGAGCTGCTCGCCCGCGTCGGCCCTGATCCGCCACGTCTCCTGCATGTAGAGGCACGAGCCATCGTCGGCGATCACGTGCGGATGCATCGACAGCACCATGTTCTCGCGCAACACAGTCTCGTTCCCCTCGCCGATTCGTGGGTGCTCGATCATCGTCATCCCGATCGAGTGCCCGGTCACGTGCCCGAGCGAGTAGCCGCGATCGCGAAACGGCTGCGAGACCGCCATGTGGACCTCGTGGGCGGTCGATCCGTCCTTCATCACGGCCAGCGCGATCTCGCCGTACTCGACGTAGGCGTCCATCATCTCGGCGGTCACCCGGCTCGGCTCTCCGGCCATGATCGGGCGAGAAACCTCCGCCCAGTGCCCGCTCGGCCCGCCGATCTCGAGCGAGTAGAGCAGCAGATCGTCGACATCGACGCGCCGGGTCTCGCTCGGGATCACGAACTCGGGCCTGGCACCTCCGCGTGGACCCGCGGCGAGCACCATGTTCATCGCGTGCCGCCCGGTCCCGAGCTCGACGAAGCGGGCGGCCGCGGGCGCGATGATCTCGGCCTCGGTCTTGCCGGGCTCGTAGGCCCGCAGGACTTCCCAGAAGCCGTCTTCGTTGATGCGGACGGCCTCGCGGACCGACTCGAGCTCAGCCTCGCTCTTGACCGCACGCGCGCGGTCGAACGGCTCGTCGAAGGGGACGAGCTCGAAGCTGCCGGCGGAGAGCGCCCGGTAGTCGCGGACGTTCATCACGTAGTCGAGCCCGTAGACGCCGACCCGTCCCGCGCCCGAGAGTCGCTCGCGCAGCCACTCGCCGGGCGTGTCTGCGAAGACCCTCTCTTCGACCCACGCCGCCTCGTGGTAGCCGACGTACCGCGCCTCGCCCGGGAACACGATCGCGGGATCGCCCTCGAGCGGGAGGAGCACGTAGGCATAGCGGTGGACGATCTGGAAGCCGGACATGTAGGCGACTGCGCCGTCGAAGCCCGTGTACTCGCTGCCGGAGACGATCAACGCGTCGACATCCTCGGCGGCCATTTCGGCGCGGACTGCTGCGTAGCGCTGCTCGATCTCGGCCGGTCCCGTCATGCCGGCATCGTCTCATTCCACGAGTCTTCGAGCGCCCTGACGAGCGCCCAGATCGCTCTGTTGAGGGGAGTCGGTACGCCTGCCTCCTCCCCATGCCCCACGATCGCCCCGTTCAGGAAGTCGATCTCGGTCTGACGGCGCGCGAGCACGTCCTGGGTCATGCTCGCCTTGTGGTCGTGGGCGACGCGGGTGGCGTGATCGATCATCTCCTCCGGGTCGTGGTCGAGCTCGATGCCGAGCGACGCCGCGACTGCCTTACCCTCGTCCGCGAGCCCGGTGACGAGCCGCCGCGTCGGCTCGAAGTCGCACACCTCGCCGTGCGCGAGCCCCGTCAGTGCGCCGACCGGGTTCGTGGCGGCGTTGAAGATCGCCTTCGTCCACTGGGCGCCGCGGGCGTCGGAGAGCGCAACGGTGCTCATCCCGGAGCGCGTCAGCGCGCTGGCGAGCTCCTCGACCTTCGCCATCGGTGTCGCGCTCGGCTCGAAGGGGCCGATCCAGGTGTCGCCCTTCGTGTCCCACCCGACGTGCCCGGGCTCGATCACGTGGCCGGCGGGGAAGGTGGTGCCGCGGATCACGTGGCCGACGTGCCCGGCGATGATCTCCTCGTTTCCTATGCCGTTCTGCACCGAGCAGACGGTCCCGTCCTCGAAGCGGCCGGCGACCGCGGCCATCGCCGCGCCTGTGTGCATGCTCTTGACGGCGACAATGCCGAAGTCGCAAGGCGGGATCTCGGCCGGGTCGCTCGTCGCCCGCAGCCGCCCCACCAGGTCGCCCACGCCGGACAGCCGCAGCCCCTGGCGGTTGATCGCCTCGACGTGGCCTTCGTGCAGGTCGTACGCCCAGACCCCGACGTCGTCGAGCTGCGCGAGATGCGCCGCGAACAGGCTCCCCACCGCCCCGCATCCGATTACTCCGACCCGCACGCCGCCTCCTTCGCCTTGACGAGACCGTACAGCGCCGTGTGCAGCGGCACCTCGACGCCCGTGCGGGCGGCCTCGCGCACGAGCGCCCCCATGATCAGGTCGATCTCCGTCGGCCGCCCGGCCTGGACGTCCTCGAGCATCGACGGAACGTGGGCGCTCCCACGCTGTGTCGCCAGGACGTTCATCTCCCAGGGATCGTCGTGCAACGGGATCCCGGCGGCCTCGGCAACCCGCTTGCCCTCCTCGACGAGCCCGTGGACGAGGTGGCCGAGCGCCGCGGGGCCCTCCCGGTCGGCGAAGTGGCTGTCGTGCGGAAGCTCCGTGAGGGCCGAGACCGAGTTGACAGTCGCGTTGAAGATCAGCTTCGACCACTGGGCCGGGCGAAGGTCGGCGAACGCCTTCGCCTTCAGGCCGGAGCGGACGAGCAGCGCCGCCACCTCCTCCACGGTCGCGAGCGGTGTCCCCTCGTAGGGGCCGAGCCAGGTCTCCGTGTCGAGGATGTACTCGACATGTGCGTCGTCGTGGCGGTTGCCGCTCATGAACGTGACGGCCGAGATCAGCGGCCAGTCGCCGTAGCGGCGAACGACCTCCTCCGCGCCGAACCCGTTCTGCACCGTCATCACCGCGGCGCCCGGCAGCCGTCCCTCGAGCGCAGCCGCGGCCGCGTCCAGGTGCGTGGCCTTGGTGGCGATGATGCAGAGATCGGCATCGTGCAGCCGCCCGGCTTCGTGGGTCGCCTCGTGCCTGACGGTGAAGTCGCTGCGGCCGGAGACCCTGAGGCCTCGCTCCCGCAGCGTTCGGGCGTGCTCCTCCCGGCGGGTCAGCACGGTGACCTCCGCGACCTGCGCCAGGTGGGCCGCGTACAGGCTCCCGATCGCTCCTGCTCCGACGACACAGACCCTCACGGAGCCGGAACCTCCCTCGGCTCGACCCGTGTCAGCGGCTGCAGCCGCCCGTCCTTCACCTGGACCAGGGCGACCTTCACCTGGGGGTTCCTTCCGCCGTCGCCGGGGTAGGCCAGGTGGCCGAGCGGGGATTCCATCTCGAGCCCGTGGAGCTCGTGCGTGACGAGGTAAGGCGCGGCTGACTCGGCCTGGTTGACGGCCCGCTCGAACAGGAGGATCGCGGCGTAGGCGAGAGCGGCCGAGCTCCCGTCTGGGCGGACGCCGTAATGGGCGCGGTAGCGCTCGTAGAACTCGTCCGTCGCGAAGCCCGGATCGGGGTAGCCGAACGTCGTGAACGCCAAGCCTTCGGCCCGCAGAATCCTGCGCGAGTCGAGCAGATCGGTGCCGAGCACCGGCTTCGAGGAGCGCTTGGCCAGGCGGAGCGTGGCGCGAATGGGCAGTACGCTCACGATCGCGTCGGCGCGCTTCGGGCTCGCGACGAGGGTGAGAGAGCGCTGGCCGGCAGCAGCGTCGAAGTAGCGGGCGAGCCGGCCGCCGTCCACGCTTCGCGGGGGAGTGACGTACACCCGCGTATAGCCCTTCGCGTGCGCGTGGTCTGCGAGCGCGGCCGCTTCCAGGTTCGCTCCCATCCCGACCGCCCAGAGGAACGGCGTGCGCTCGACGAGGCCGGGATCGTAGTTGCAGGTGGCGAGCAGGATCACCTTCGTCCCGTGCGCGCCCCGCACCACCGCGCGCTGCGAATCCAGGTCGCAGGGCAGCACGAGCACCCGAGCGCCCTCGTCGATCAGCCGGGCTGCGACGCGCCCCGCCCGCGTGGGGTCACCCTTCGTGTCCCGCACGAGCAGGCGGATCCTCAGGCTGCCGTCGATGCCGCCGAGCCCGTTGATCCTGCGGGCAGCGATCTTGGCGCCGTTCGACATCTCGGCCTCGCGCCCGATCAGGTCGTTCGGGAAGCCGATCACGATCGTCCCGGGGGGAACCTGCCGATTGGCGGGCGTGTTCGAGGACGCGCTCGAGCAACCGGCCGCCGCCAGCACCGCCAGCAGGCACGCTCCGTGGCTCGGCCTCATACCAAGCGTCCGGCGAGCCGGCGGAACTCCTCGTCCGAGACGAGCCCCCGGCGCTCGGAGCCGATCCGTTTCACCTGCTCGAGCAGGTCGCGATACGCCTCCTCCGGAACGTCCAGGCCGAGCTCCTCGCACTTGATCCGGATGCTGTCGACTCCGCTCTTCTTGCCCAGCACGATCCGCCGGTCGGCCCCCACCAGGTCGGCCGCGAACGGCTCGATCGCGGGCGGGTCGTGGAACTGGCTCGCGACCGCACCGCTCTCGCGCGTGAACAGGTTCTCGCCCACGAGCGGCTTCCACGGCTCGAGGTCGTAGCCCGACAGCTCCTGCACCCGCCGCGAGACCTCTCTCAGCCGCGCGAGCTGCATGTTCGTCTCGGTCCCGTACAGGGCGGAGAGCGCGAGTGCGACCTCGCCGAGATTGGCGTTTCCGGCGCGCTCGCCCATCCCGTTGATCGTGCCGTGGACCCAGCTTGCGCCGGCCCGGACGGCGGCGACTGCGGCAGCGGTGGCGAGCCCGAAGTCGTTGTGACCGTGGAAGTGGAGCGGGATGCCCGGACCGAGCCATTCACGGACGCTGGCGACAAGCGCCCCGACCGCCTCGGGTGCCGCCACACCGATCGTGTCGACGACCACGGCCTCCTGCGCCCCTGCCTCGGCCGCGGTCTTGTAGGCGGTCTCCAGGAAGGCGGGCTGTGCGCGGGTTCCGTCGACGCCGAAGAAGGCGATCATCATCCCGCTCTGGACGGCGTGGGAGACGGCGTCGTCGATTCGCCGGAGCACTTCCTCGTGGTCGAGGAGGAGAGCTTCGAGCTTACGCTCGCTGACGGGAGCTTCGATCACCGCGGCGCCGACGCCGAGCTCGAGCAGCACGTCCACGTCCGCCCGAAGAGCGCGCGAGAAGCCCCAGACCTCGGCACTCAGCCCCGCCCCCTGGATCAGCTCGACGGCCCGGCGGTCCTCCGGCGAGACGCGCGGGAACCCGGCCTCGATTCGGTCGATCCCTAGCTCGTCGAGCGCGCGGGCGATCTCGAGCTTCTGCTCGGGATCGAGCACGACGCCGACGGTCTGCTCCCCGTCACGCAGCGTTGTGTCGTAAAGCCCGACCGAGCCGCCGATCCTGGCGGGCTCGTTCAGGTCTCCGGTCCAGATGCGCTCGCTCATCTTCGGAAGTCGTCCGGATAACGGCAGAGCTTCTCCGGCCCGTCGAGCGTGACCAGGAAATTGTCCTCGAGACGCAGGCCGCCGCCGCCCTCCCAGTAGATCCCCGGCTCGATCGCGAGCACCATTCCGTCGCGGATCGTGCCCGATCCGGCCTGGTGCGCGTAGGGAGGCTCGTGTGCGCGTGCGCCGACGCCGTGGGCGACCGGGTGCGACGGCTGGCCCGGATAGCCCGCGGCGGCGATCCGGTCGCGGATCAACCGGTCGAGCTCGGGCAGGCTCGCTCCGTCGGTCGCATGGACGACTGCGGCCTGGAAGACGCCCAGCAGAGCATCCAGCAGTTCGTCGTACTCGGCCGTCAGCGTCCCGGGGCAGACGTTCTTCGTGTGGTCGCACCAGTAGCCGTCGGCGCAGACCCAGATCTCGAGCAGCGTCGGCTCGTTCTCCTGGACCGGCCGATCGCCAGTCGCGGTGAAGGTGCGGATCCCGGGCCCCGACCAGACGAGCGAGAAGCCGCGCGCCGATTCGACCTTGCCCTGATAGCCGGTGCCGACGGTGTGGACGTAGCCCTCCCACATCGAGGCGACCTCGCTCTCCTTCATCCCGGGCCGGATTAGCAGAGCGACGTGGTCGGTCGCATCGGCGGCGAGGTCGTTGGCGAGTCTCATCCGCTCGATCTCCTGCGGTGTCTTGATCGCACGCGCTTCGGCGAGGAGCGGCGATGCGTCGGCGGCGGCGCCGAAGGCGTGGAAGAACTCGTGCGTGAAGACGGTCGGCTCACCGACCATGCGGTCGGCGGTCTGGGTGCCCTGCGTGAGCTCGAGCCCGATCCGCTCGAGGCCCCGCTCGCGGCAGACCGTCTGGGCGAGCTCGAGCGAGCGAGCCCAGGCGGGACGCGGGTCGCTCTCGTCGTAGCCCTTGAAGGGACGGACGTCGTCGGTCCATGCTGTGCGTGCGGCCTCTTCCAGCTGCGGCTCGATCGCGACGAGAGTCGGGTTGCCCTCGCGCGGAAAGACGACGACGTCGTAACCCTTCATGCACCAGTAGTTGGAGAGGTAGAGGACGTTGTCGGGGGCCCGGACGACGAGCGCGTCGAGCTCCTGCTCGGCCATCAGCGAGCGGACGCTGTTCAGCTTCTCGTCGTCGCGCGGCCAGGTCATCGGATCACCGTCCGAGATTTCACGCTGTTGGCACGAAGGCGTAACCCATGCGTGCGAGTTTCGCGGGTAGCATCGCCGCCGGGTGGCGGGTGGCACGACTCCCCACCCGGGTGGGGCAGTTCTTGGTTAAAGACTGCGGGCGCGGCGCTTGGATCACCACCGCACCCGCGCCGGCGCCGGCTCCCCGTGCGCCTCCTGCCAGGAGACGACCGGATTCCGCAGTACTCCGATCCTCTCGATCTCCGCCTCCATGACGTCGCCCGGCTTCAGGTACAGCGATTCGGCATCCTCGCTGAACCCGGCCACGCCCGAGACCGTCCCGGTCGAGACGACGTCCCCCGCGCTGTATCCGAGCGCCGAGTAGTGGGAAAGGATCTCCGGGATCGTCACGCTCATGTTTCCCGAGTGCGAGCGCTGGCGGACGTCGCCGTTCACACGCAACTCCATCGCCAGGTCGTGCGGATCCCCGATCTCGTCCGGCGTCACGATCCACGGGCCAAGCGGACAGAAGGTGTCGATCGCCTTGCAGAACGAGAACACGCCGGACTCCATCTCGCGCCGCTGGATGTCCCGCGCCGTGATGTCGTTGAAGATCACGTAGCCGCCGATGTACTCGTCGGCCTCATCCGGCCCGAACCACCGGCCCGCCTTGCGGATCACGACCGCGAGCTCGAGCTCGTAGTCGAGCTCCTCGGTCAGGTGCTCGGGATAGACGACGGGATCGTCGGGCCCGATGATCGCGTCGATGTTCTGGAAGAACATGATCCACGGCGCGATCCGATGCGACCACGCGACGCGCTTCGACTCCTCCTCGTGCTCGCGGAAGTTGCCGGCCGTGTGAAAGAACTTCTTCGGGACGATCGGCGCGCGAAGCCTCACGTCGGCGAGCGCATGCTCCTTTCTGGCCGCTCGCGGAACTTCGCCCCGTTCGAAGTACTCCCGCATCGAGCCGACGTCGAGCTCGACGACCCGGTCGTCCTCGACCCGGCCGACCTTCCCCTCGTCGTAGGTGACAAGCTTCACGGCGCCGATGCTACGCGCGCGATGAGGAATCCGGGCTAGCGGGAACGCAGCCAGGCGACGACCTCGGCCGCGTTCTGGTCCGGCGGGAAGACCGGGTAGAAAACCTTCGCGACCGCGCAGGCCTCCACGACCAGCGTCACCCGCTTGCACAGCGTCGTCCCTTCGAACTCGAACGTCGGGAGCCCGATCGCCGCGCCGAGCTTACGCTCGGGATCGGCGACCATCGGATACGGGATCCGATTCCGTTCCGCGAACTCGACCTGATCCTTGAGCGGCTGCGCCGAGAGCCCGGCCACGCGCGTTCCGAGCTGCTCGAGCTCGCCTGCATGGTCGCGGAACGCACACGACTGCGGCGTGCAGCCGCGGGCGCCCGGGATCTCGTCCCAGCCGGGTGGGGTGGGCCGGTCCGGGCGGCCGGTCCGGGGATAGACATAGAGGACGAGCCGCTCAAGGGAGAGCTCGCGCAACGAGACCGGGCCCTGTGACGCGTCGAGCGTGAGCTGCGGAAGCATCCGCCCGAGCAGATGGTCGCAGGCGCCGTCGTCCTCAGGGGCGGGCAAGTCCGGCGGAAGCGCGTAGACGTCGCTCATCCAGCCGCCTCGGCACGACGCCTCGCCGCCCGTAGGAAGAGAATCCGGATCAGGCCGCTGAAGGGACGGACGACGCGCCAGTATCGCGCGAACCTGCGCCGGGCGGCCGGGTCCTCGACATGCACACGCGTCTCCGTGGAGAGCCCACCGCGCTCGATGCGGAAATCGGCCACCGCCGCGGCCTCGTGCCCCTCATCGCGGCTGCCGCGCACGCGCCAGAACTGTCCTTGCAATCCGAGCACGAGCCCCTCCCCCGGCGCGTCTTCGAGGACGGTGCCCATATGCCCGATCACGTCGACCATCCGACCGCGATGCGGGATTCCTCGCATCACCATCAGCATTCGCACGAGCGGCATCTCCTCGACTGTGACCTCGCGGATCGCGCGATCGATCCGAGCGGGAGGCGCCTCGACCCGGATGCGATGCCGCTCGGAGAACTCGTACTCGGGCAGAAAGGCGTCCAGCGATCTCACTTGCAGCTGAACGAGCCCTTCACCGATGCCTTCGAGCCGACAACCCGGCCGGCAAACGTCCCACGCGTGCGGTTGCCGGCCAGCTTCAACTTCGCGTTGTGCAGGGCATAACGGCGGCCGTGATACGCCCAGCCGATCGCGGCCCGAGGGTAGTTGCCGTCGTGGTTCGCACCGGCGATCGAGACGCCGAAGTAGTCGTACCTCAGCTTTGCCTTGCCGATCGTGATCGTGCCGACGTTGATCGTGAACGTGGCCTGCAGCCTCGTGCAGGAACCTTGCCGGAAGGCCTGTCTCCCGCCCGCCACGGTCAGGCTCGCCTTCGCCGGGCCACAGAACGTCCGGACCAGGCTCTTGCCGACGCTTCTCACCCCGGGCTTGCAAGCCTGGATGCTTCCGGAGCCCCGGAGGCCACGCCGGCGGCGATCGCGCCGGCCGCGAGCAGGACGACCAACTGCTTCATTCGCCGCAGACCCGCATCGCAGCCCGAGCGTACACCTCAGCCGTCTTCACGAGCCCGTCGATGCTGAGGTTCTCGCCCAGCTCGGCATCGGGGAGCCCACTCGACGTCCCGTAGTTGAGCGTTTCGATCCCGTAGCGCGTCAGGACCGACGCATCCGAGAACCAGCGGGTGACGTCGCGCTCGGCCAGCGCTCCGAACACCTCTTCGTGCGCCTCGGACACGGCGCCGACGAGCGGATGTCCCTCGTCGATCGTGGCACCCGGAGCGGTCACGTAGACCTCCGCGTCGACGCCGTCAAGTGAGCGCGCGAACTCGAGCGCCTTCCGGCGCGCGTTGGCCATCGAGACGTCGGGCGGGACGCGCAGGTCGATGTAGAGGTCGGTGCGATGCGGCGTGCGCGACGCGCGCCAGCCGACCCCGCCCTCGATCGAGCCGACGTTGGCGACGCCCTGTACGCCCTGATAGCTCATCTCCTGCTCCCAGCTCGGCAGCCACTCGAGCACGGCGTCGAGCACGGGCCGCATGCGCAGGATCGAGCTCTCCTCGCGCCGGCCCTCGCTGAACGCGGTGTGCACGAACGGGCCGTGGGTCGAAAGCCGGAGCCAGAGCGAGCCGAAGTGGGCGAGCACGAGCTTGTTCTCGGTCGGCTCGCCGAGGATGCACATGTCCGCGACGCCGCCGTGGGTGACGAGGTAGCGAGAGCCGGCCGCGTAGCCGCGGTACTCGGCACCCTGAGCGTCTCCCTGCTGGGCCTTCTCGATCTCACCCGCGACCGCTGCGATCAGGACGTCTCCGCGCAGCCGGACGCCGGCATCCTGGAGCGCCCGCACCGCTTCGACGTAGCACGCAAGCGCACCCTTCATGTTCGAGATCCCCAGGCCGTAGATGCGGCCGTCCCGCTCGAAGCCCTCCGGCTGGAAGCCCGGGATGCCTTGCAGCCAAGGCTCGCGGCCGGAGTAGGACGTGTCCATGTGCCCGTTGAACATGAGCGCCGGCCCGCCGCCGGACCCGGCCCAGGAGCCGAGTACGTTCGCCCTGCCGTCCTCGACCTGCTGCCACTGCACGTGCAGCCCAAGTCCCTCGAGGACCTCGCGCATCACCTCGGCCATCGCCTGCTCCGACCCCGTGAAGGACGGCGTCGACACGAGCCGGAGCGCGAGGTCGATCAGACGGCGCTCGTCGATCATCGAAAGTGCGGGAGAACCTCGCGGCCGAAGAGCTCGATCTGCTCGTGGCGCCTGTCGCCCCAGAGCTCGAGCATCACGTGGGTGCAGCCGGCGTCCCGGTACTCCTCGATCGCGTCGATGCAGTCGGACGGTGTGCCCGCGATCGGCTTGCACTTGTCCAGGATCTCGTCGGTCACCTGCTCCTTCGCGGCCAGTCTTCCACCCCGTTCCATCGCGTCCGCGATCGGCCGGATCTCCTCCTGCTCGAGGCCGGCGAGTTCGAGGAGGGTGTCCGCCGCCCCCTGGATGTTCTGCACCTTGTTGGCGAGATACATGCCGGCAATCTCGCGCGCGCCGTCGCGTCCCTCGTCACGGTCGCGGCCGATCGAGGCGACGACGGTGCAGCCGATGTCGATGTCCGACTTGACGTTCTCACGCGTGTAGCGGACGAACGCCGGGGTCGTGATCGACGGGGTCAGGCAGCCGTCGGCGATCTCGCCCGCGAGTGCCTGCATCTTCGGCGCGGTGGCGGCCACATAGACCGGCGGCACCTCCCGAGGCGCCTCGGCGCCGTCCTGGGCGGGCACGTCGGCGCTCCACGTGTCGCCCTCGTACCGGAACTCGTCACCGGAGAGCACCCCGCGCACGATCGCAACCGCATCTCGCATCGGGCCGAGCGTCTTCTTGGTCTGCATCAGCGCGTTGTTGAGGAAGATCTTCGACGTCCCGAAACCGAGGATGAACCGCGCCGGCGCGAGCTCCTGGACGACGCGGGCATCCATCGCGACCTGGACGGGATGCCGCGTGAAGGGCGAGATGATCCCCCACCCGATCGTCAGGCGGTCGGTCTCGCGGGCGATCAGCGCCGAGGTAACGGTGGACGAGCGGGCTTCCATCTGATGCTTTCGCCACCACGGGTAGGCCTCGGCCAGCCAGATCGTGTCGAAGCCGGCGCAGTCGAGCGCCTGCCCGGTCGAGATCATCTCCTCGACAGGCTCCATGGTGAGTTGCATCACCCCGATGCGAAATGGCGGCGTCAAGACGGCAATACTCTCACGCCGTGGTCTCGATCCGGCACTACCGCCCCGGCGATCTCCAGGAGTGCCGCTCCCTGTGGGTGGATCTGACCGACTGGCACCGGGAGCTGTACTCCGACCGAACGATCGGCGGCGAGGACCCCGGCTCCGGGTTCGACGCGCATCTGACCGAGGTCGGCCCGGAGCAGATCTGGGTCGCCGAACAGGAGGGTCGAGTCGTCGGCCTGGCGGGGATGATCCTGCGCGGGCGAAAGGTCGAGCTCGAGCCGCTGTCCGTCCGCGCCGGTTGCCGCGGCGCCGGCATAGGCCGCCAGCTCGCGGAGGCGGTAATCGCGGCCGCGCGCAAGGAAGGGGCGCGCCAGATCGTCGTCCGCCCGACCGGCCGGAATGCGCAGGCGATTCGCGTCTTTCACACGCTCGGCTTCGATGTGATCACGCGGGTCGAGCTCGTGTACGAACTCTCCGACGACGACCGCTGGCGCGAGGGCGAGGAGCTCGCCGGCCGCACATTCCGCGTATGAAGACGCGGCTAGCCACCGCCAGCGACGCCGAGGCGATCGTCCGGATCTACAACGAGGGGATCGAGGATCGCCTCGCGACGTTCGAGACCGAGCCGCGCGACGCCGACACGATCCTGCGCTGGCTCGAGGCCGGCCTCCCGCTCGTCGTCGTCGAGAAGGACGGCGAGGTGGTCGCCTGGGCATGTGTCCATCCCTACCGCGACCGGACCGCGTACTCGGGCGTCGGCGACTTCTCGATCTACGTCGCGCGCAACCGCCGGGGACGCGGGCTCGGACGGGTTGCGCTGGAAGCGCTCCTCGGCGAGTGCGAGTCGCGCGGCTACTGGAAGCTCCTCAGCCGAATCTTCCCCGAGAACGTCGCGAGTCTTGCGCTCTGCCGCTCGCTCGGCTTCCGGGAGGTCGGCGTCTATCGCAGGCACGGGAGGCTCGACGGAGAGTGGCGCGACTGCGTGATCGTCGAGCTGCTGCTCGGCCAAGCTGCGATGATTGACTATAATCATGGTCATGACTGAGACGCTCCCGCTGGCCACCGTCAAGGCACGTTTCTCTGAGATCGTCGATCGGGTCTTGCGCCAGCAGGACCGGGTCGTCGTCACCCGTAACGGACAGCCCGTTGCAGTTCTCGTCAGCCCCGACGACCTCGAGAGCCTCGAGGAGACACTGGCGATCATGTCGGATCCATCGCTGGTGGCCCAGATCCGCGAGAGCGAGAAGGCCATCGAGCGGGGCGAGCCAGGCGTCGAATTGGACGAGGTGCTCGCGGACCTCGAGCGTCGCCGAACTCGCCCGGCGTGAGCAATACGGCGTGGCAGGTAGTGCTCATGCCTCCCGCCCGCCGCCAGTTCAACCGGCTACCCGTCGCGGTCGCTGCAGCCGTAGCCGAGACGTTGAAAGCGATCGCCGAGAATCCCAAGCGACTCGGCAAGCAGCTCACACTCGAGCATGAGGGGAGATGGTCCGCACGGCGCGGGCCCTACCGGATCATCTACGAGATGGACGAGGGAGAACGACTCGTGCGCGTCATCGCGATCGGCCATCGGCGCGATGTGTACCGGCCACGGTGACGATGCGTCACCACGGCTCGTGGCGAATCGACTCCCTGACCGCAATCTCGCCCAGGGATCCGGTTCCTGCGGAATTCGCGTGTATCCGTCCACGATGGCCCGATCGATGGCAGCCTCTCGATCGGCGGCGAGGTAGTGCTCGATCGCCTCGCGAATCAGGTGCGAGCGCGAGCGTCGCGTTCGGGCAGCCCGCGCGTCGAGCAACGCCAGGAGTTCATCGTTGAGCTGAACGGAGGTTCGTCGCCGCGCCACGGCTCCTATTTTGACCATATGCTCGGCTCAGATCGATGCTCCTGCCGCCACCGCGGCAAGGTCGGCGGCGATTGGCGCGACTGCGTGATCGTCGAACTGCTGCTCGGCCAAGCGGCGGACCACGGAACCCGATTCTGAATTCAGCCAGCTTGCTCTTTCACGCGCGACTCAAGACCTTCGAGCGAGATCCGGTACTTCCATCCCTGGGCTAACACGACGACTTCCTTTGCAGTGAGCGTCAGACACTGAAGCGGCCCCTTGCCAGCGCGGTAGGCGGACAGGTTGGCGACGATCTCAAGTTTCCAGTTCGGATCTGTCCTGGCTCGTTTGAGCTGATCTACATTCACCTCGCACAGCTCGCGGTGACACAACCCATTGCGCGAAAAGATAGAACCGCTTCGTCCCTTTACTTCGATTGGGTGGGCTTTTCCACCGCCAGGCGGCGTGACGAAGAAATCGCAACCCTCGACGCGTTGACGGCGCTGGCCCAATAGAGGCCCTGGCGTCCAACCGTCTTCGACGTATGCCTGACGGAAAACTGAGACAGCTTCCAGCTCTACGCTATACGGTGCTCCCCTCGGCATGCCGAGCGACCCGCCTAGCGCGTGCCCTCGTCGTTCGTCGAGTGCGTCGGCCTCTCCGGCTCGTCCGAGTACGTCTCCGGCGAGGCGAGATGGATTCCCTCCTCGGCACCCCCCGGAGCGGGCTCCTCCGCAGGCTTCGGCGAGCTCTCCCGCTCCTCGCCCTCCTGCCGCGCCTCCATCACCTGAACCTCGAGGGCGTTCAGCACCTGCCCGACCTGCTGGTTGACGATCGGCTGCAGCACGCGCTGGCCCATGGCGCCGACCGGACCCGCAATCCCGACCTCCGCATTCCACTTCATCTCGGTTGCGCCGCCGTCCTCGCTCAGATGGAACTCCGTGTCCATCTTCACGATCGCGCCGACGCCGTTCCCCTTCGCGTTCAAGCGCGCGTACTCAGGCGCGCGCTGGTCGGTCTTCTCGAAACTGAACGAGAGCGGCAGCGCCCCCAGACCCAGCGGAACCTTCACCTTCGCCGACCAGTGCGTCTCATCCGCGATCTCGAAGCTCTGGACGCCCGGCATCAGCTTCGCCATCCGCGCCGGGTCGTTCAAGACCTCCCATACAACCTCGCGCGGCGCATCGAGCCGCTTCTCGCCGGAAACCTTCACCGGCTCTCCACCGATACCAGCGAGCGGCTCGCCTCGGGCTCCCGCATCAGCTCCCAGATCCGGTGCGACGGATTGCAGCTGTCGTAGACGATCGCTCCACCCGCCGCCCGCAGCGCATCCTGGATCGCCGCACAGACCGCGTGGATTCCCGCGCCTCCGCCCTCCCCCATACCCTTGGCGCCGAGCGGCGTGAACGGTGACGCGGACTCGATCGAGGCGTTCTTCATCGGCGGCATGTCCAGCGCGTGCGGCACGTGGTAGTCGTAGAAGTTGGCGGTCAGCAGCGTCCCCTCCTCGTCGTAGGGGAACGTCTCGTGGAGCGCAGCTCCGAGCGCCTGGGCCGTCGCTCCGTGCACCTGCCCCTCGACGATCTGCGGGTGGATGCGGATCCCGCAGTCGTCCACCGCCGCGTGGTCCACGATCACGGGCACGCCCGTCTCCTTGTCGATCTCGATCACGCAAGCGTGCACCTGGACGGCGTAGGTGAGGGTCAGGTTCCCGTACTTCCGCTCCTTGTCCGGAACCTCGAACGGCGGTCGGTACACGTAGCGGCAGTTGAGCGAGACGTCGTCGAGCTCGCCCGGGAGCCCCGCGTTGTTCGCGTTGATGATCGCCCCACAGGCCATGAACGGAAGCGCAGCCTCCGGGTTCTCGCGCACCTTCGCGAAACCGCCCTCGAGCACGATTGCGTTCTTGTCACCCGCGCCGAGGATGACCGCGGCGAGCCGCTTGATCTGGTCGGCAAGCATGTCCGTCGCCCCCTTGACCGCGCCGAGTCCTGTGACCGCGAACTGGCTTGCGTACGTGCCGGAGAAGCCGGCGTGCGAGTTCCAGTACGAGTCGTGCCCCGGCCGCACGTGGATATCGTCGGGCGTGCAGCCGAGGATGTCGGCCGCGACCTGGGCGGCGACGGTCTCGTGGCCCTGGCCCTGCGGCACTGTCCCGAGCGTGAGCACGATCTCGCCGAAGAGGTCGAGCTTGATCGTCGCCACCTCGTTGTTGCCCGAGAACTGGAGCTCGGGGTTGAGCAACTGGGACTGGCCGAAGTTGTTCGTCCCCGAGTCGAGCGTCGAGCCGATCCCGATCCCGAGCAGCTTCCCGCGCGACTCGGCGTCCGCCCGCCGCTCCTCGATCCGGTCGTAGCCGACGAGCTCGAGCGCCATGTCCAGGCAGCGCGCGTAGTCGCCCGAGTCGTAGATGCAGCCGTTAGGCGTCTCGTAGGGCATCTCGTCGGTCTTGACGTAGTTGCGCTTGCGCACCTCGACGGGGTCGAGCCCGAGCTGGTGCGAGACGATGTCGACGATCCGCTCGGTCAGCCACAAGTGCTGCATGCGCGAATAGCCGCGGTTCGGCCCGACCGGCGACTTGTTCGTGCACACCTGCGTGAAGTCGACGCGGATGTTCCGCCAGCGGTACATCCCCGGCGTGACCTGCGCCCAGATGATGCAGCCGAGCGGCTCGTAGCGCGGAAAGGCCCCGCAGTCGTCGATCGCCCGCACCTTGAAGCCGAGCATCGTCCCGTCCGCACGGACGGGCACCTCGACGTCCAGGAACGTCCGCTCGTTCCCGTGGGAGTTGGCCATGTGCTGATCGGTGCGCCACTCGGTCCACTGGACGGGCCGGTTGAGCTTCCGCGCGAGCAGGCAGCACGCCGTCAGCTGCGGATGGAGGATGATCTTGTTGCCGAAGCCGCCGCCGATGTCGTGGGTGACGAAGCGGAGCTTGTCCAGCCCTACCCGGAGTGCAGGGCCCATCCAGATCGCCGCCACGCCCGGCATCTGGTGGTTGCAGAAGATCGTCCACTGACCAGTCGCCTTCTCGTACTCGACGAGCGCGCCCGAGCACTCGAGTGGCGTCGAGGAGAAGCGGTCGAAGTGGAGCCGCTCGATCCGGACGACGTGGTCCGCCTCGGCGAGCGCCGCGTCGTAGTCGCCCCAGTCGAACACCCCCGACCAGACCTCGTTCGAGCCTGCCTCCTCGTGCAGGATGGGTGCGTCGGCCGCGAGCGCTTGTTCCCCGTCCACCAGGACCGGCAGCGGCTCGTACTCGACCTCGACCAGGTCGGCCGCGTCGCGCGCGACCTCTCTCGTCGACGCGACCACAGCCGCGACCGGCTCGCCCATGTGCCGCACCTTGCCGACGGCGAGTGCGTAGTCCTTGATGTCCGCGCCCGGCGGCACGGACAGCTCGAAGAACGGGTCGGTGAGAATGGCGACCTCGTCCCCGGTCAGCGTCCCGTAGACGCCGCCGAGCTCGAGCGCCTTCGAGACGTCGACGCTCTTGATCTTGGCGTGCGCGTAGGGAGACCGAACGAAGTGGATGTAGCCCATTCCGTGCCGCCTGAGGTCGTCGAAGAAGACACCGTGCCCCTGGACAAGGCGGTTGTCCTCCTTGCGCGGGATGCTCTGGCCGACCCAGCCGCGCTTGGTCTCCGTCTTCTCGACGGTAAGCGGAGCGTCGATGGTCGTCGTGTCAGTCATTCCGTGCCGCCTTTGCGATTGCTTCCACGATGTTGACGTAGCCGGTGCAGCGGCAGATGTTGCCCTGGATCCCTTTCCGGATCTCGGTCTCGCTGGGATGCGGATTCGCGTCGAGCAGGTACTTCGCGGCCATCAGCATCCCGGGCGTGCAGTAGCCGCACTGCAGCGCATGCGCCTCGCTGAACGCCTGCTGCAGCGGATGGAGCTGCCCGTCCTGCGCCAGCCCCTCGATCGTCTCGATCGCGGCGCCGTCTGCCTGGACGGCCAGCATCATGCAGCTCTTGATCGCATCACCGTTGTAGAGCACGGTGCAGGCGCCGCAGTTGCCGGTGTCGCAGCCGACGTGCGTCCCGGTCAGCTCGAGGTCGTCGCGGATGAAATGGACTAGTAGTCGCCGGACCTCGACCTCGCGCTCGTAGAGCTCGCCGTTGATGTCGACCTTGATCGTCTTTCCGGTCATCCGCTGCTCCTCGCCTGACGGACAGCCCGGACCGCGAGCACCTCGGCGAGCTCGCGCCGGTACTCGCCCGATCCGTGCACGTCCGAGGGCGGATCGAGCTGCGCGGCCCGCACGGCCTCGCGCACGCTTTCGTCGTCGGGCCTGGCAGCCACGAGCACGGGGACGGCCGCGACGCAGCCGATCGCGATCCGGGCCTCGCCGTTGACCGTCGCGGCGACGTTGACGATCCCCGTGCCCTCGTTGCCGATCGTCACGGACGCGAAGCCGTCCCCGCTGCCGCCCGCGGGGGGGATCTCGATCTTCGTCAGCAGCTCACCGGGCGAGACGGCGGTCATGTAGACGCCGAGGAAGAACTCCTCCGCCCGCACGGTCCGATGCCCCTCCTTACCGGCGATCGTCATCGACGCACCCATCGCCACCATCAGCGGCGGGAGGTGGTTGGTCGGATCGTTGGAGCAGACGTTCCCGCCGACCGTGCCGCGGTTCCGAACCTGCACGTCGGCGATCCGCGACGCCACGTCGCGCATGATCGGCCTCCTCTCCGCGACCTCCGGAGACGAGACGAGCTCCGAGAGCGTCGTCATCGCGCCCAGCTCCAGGCCGCCGTCGACTCGCGGCGCGACCGGCGTCAGCTCCTCCAGCTCCGCAAGGTCGACGAGCAGGTCGGGGGAGGCGGCCCGCTGCTTCATCACGTTGATCAGCGTCTGGCCGCCGGCGAGGGCGCGCGCGTTGTCGTTCTCGGACAGGAGCCGAAGGGCCTCTTCGACGCTGGCCGGACGGGCGTACTCGACCTCGCTCAGTAGCACAACGGGATTGAAACACGCCGAGTGACACGGTGTGGAGGTTTCTACGCGCGACCGAGAGAAGAGCTCGCGGAAATGCCCTCTTCTTCCATCAGGCGCTGCACGGCCGCGGCCTCATCCCCGCTGATGCAGACGCGCACGTCCCAGGCCTCGCCGGCCGGGATTATGTCCGCGTCGAGATTCATGGCGTTGAGCCGGTGCCTGAGGAGCAGCGCGCTCATCGCGTCCGGCGCCTGGATGTAAAGCGACTCCCCCACTGCGTCGTGAATGAGTGCGCGAAGCCCGCTGAACTCGCGCTCAGGATTCGGTCAAGGCTTGCTTACAGGTTTTCCTCTGCCTGCCCGGGGCAGCATCCGAATGGTCCGTTTAGCGCATTGCCATGTGCGTCAATCTGCTGGATACTGTTGCAGAGTGGGCACTTTCTTTCGGCATCTCGGCGCGCTGGCGCTGGTAGTTACGTGCGCGCTTACGCTGCTCGCAACATCGGCCGGCGCATCCCGGCCGGATGCGGCTGCCGCGTCGCGGCAGAATCAGCATGTCTCGGCCGCGCTGCGAAGGCGCGGGCTGCTGTACAGGGGCCTCGTTCGCGCGTCCCGCGGCCCGTGCCGGGGCGTCTTCGTGATCCGGACGGCGAGTGGTCCGACGGCGTGCACCCACGGCCCCGACCCCTCGCCGAGCGGCGCCGACGTCCGCCATCGCGCCTCGCTCGCCCAGCTGAGGGCTCGCGCGCGTTCGGGCCGCCGCAGGCTGAGCGCGGCTCCCGCACTGCAGTGCAGTGGTAACGGCAGCTATGCCGTCCAGGCGATCTATGCGCACGTCTCGGGCCAGCCCGACAACTACTCCACCTACCTGCCTCTGTTGCAGGCCTATGCCGAGGATGTCGAGGCCGTCTTCAGCTCGAGCGCGGCCGAGACCGGAGGGTCGCGCGGTGTGCAGTTCGTCACGGACCGGAGCTGCCAGCTGAGCGTGATCGACGTCGCCGTGAGCACGGGAGCCGCGGGCAGTTTCAACACGATGATCACCGAGCTGCAGCAGATGGGCTACCGTGACAGCTCCCGCAAGTACCTGGTCTGGATGGACAACAGCAATGCGTACTGCGGGATCGGCCAGTACTACGTGGACTGGGCCCCCGGCCAGGACAACTACAACAACGGCAACCCTGCCGTTCCCGGAATGTTCGCCCGCGTCGACCAGCCCTGTTGGGGTCGGCTGAACATTGGCCATTCGGTCGAGGCCCACGAACTCACGCATACGTTCGGCGCCGTCGCGGACAGCGCTCCGAACGGTACGCCGAGCGGTCACTGCACCGACGAGTACGACACCATGTGTTACAGGGACGACCAGAACACGGTGCTGCGCTTCTTGTGCCCACCTTCCCACGAGGCGCTGCTCGACTGCAACCACGACGACTACTTCAGCACCAACCCAGCGCCCGGCAGTTGGCTCGCAAACCACTGGAACACCGCTGACAACGTCTTTCTGACGGCGGGCGGCGGTCCTCCGCCTCCGCCACCTCCACCCGCACCCCCTCCACCGTCGGTCGACGTGCAGGCACCGCTCGTGCAGGCATACGACTCCAGCGGGAAGCGAGGGAAGCTCGTCAACCTGAACTTCCGCGTCTACGACGACAGCGGCTTCGCGAGCCGGCAGATCTGGATCTACAAGGGCGAGCACAGCCTGGCGACACTGGCCGCCCGCGGTACGGCGACCGGCGGCCGCGAGCACGCAACCTGGAAGGCGCCCAAGAAGAGGGCACGACTCAAGTTCTGTGTCTTGGCCTGGGACGCCGCGAGCAACCGCAGCCCGACAAGCTGCGCATCTCTGCGAATCAACTAGAAAGCTCCCCGGGTTGGACTCGAACCAACAACCCTCCGGTTAACTCTTCGTTCGGGAGCAATTCGCTCAAGCGTGTCAGGCTCTATTAGGTGCTCTGAGGTTCCCTCAGTTCTGCAGGAATTGCGGAGTTCGGGGTACGGCTCGCGGTACGGTCTGTCGCTGCATCTGGCAACGACTCTCTCGCAATGAAGCCGCTGCCGGGGAGCCTTCAGAGGCCCGCAGCGACCCGGTCGGTCTGCTGCTGCTGCACGCCGACCGCCCGCGTTGCTCGCTCGAGCCACGGCATAGCCTCGAGCCGTTCGAAGACCTGCCTCGCTTCGGCGAGGAGCGGCTCCGCCTCCTCGGCGCGCGCTTGCTCCATGAGCCACTCGGCGTGCTCGAGCTGGGTGACCGCGCGCCAGAAGACGACTCCCATCTCGTCGAACAACTCGGCTGCTCGACTGAAGCCGGCCTCGGCCTGGGCCGGCGTCGTCGCGAAGCGTGCTCCAAATCTCGCAGCGTGCGCAGCGAGGAGAGGCGGCCGCTCGCCCGGTCGGAGGCGCTCGATGATCTCGAGCAGTTCCTCGACCTTTGACACGTCGCCGAGTTCGAACGCGGCCTCGAGCGCCTCGACGAGCGTGAGCTTCACGGTCAAGAACGTGACGCCGAGCTCGTCGAGAATCTGCGCCAGCTCGCGCTCGATCGCCTCGAGCGCCGCTCGGGCGTTGCCCTCGGCGCGGAGCACCATCGCCTCGTGGAGCGCAAACGCCGACCGTATCTGGATGTCCTCTCCACTCGCGGTATGGCCGTCGAGCCGCGCTCGCGCTTGCCCCGGCTGCCCGCGCCAGCAATCGATCTCGACGAGGTGGAGGAGCAGACTTCGGGTGGTGACGCCAAGCAGGCCGCTCGCCTCGAGCTCCGCTGCATGCTCGAGGGCCTCGTCCCAGCGCCCGAGCAGGACGAGGGTGCTGATCTGCCCCGCGAGCATCGAGCCTTCCGAGACACGATCGCCGATGCGGCGGGCGAACTCGATCCCACGCTCCGTCGTCGCGAGCGCCTCAACGTAGCGGTCGCGCGACTCGAAAACGACTGCGAGGTTGTTCGAGGCCCGAGCCGCCGCCGCCGGAAGATCGTCGGCTGCGGCGCTGGCGAGCGCGGCCTCGAGCAGGATCCCGGCCTCCTTCAGCCGGTTCTGCCGACTCAGGGTGAGGCTCTTGCTGTTCAGAGCCTGAGCGAAGACCTCCGGGAGATCGAGCCCCTCTGCGAGTGCCAGCGCCAGCTCGAGGTGCGGCGCGGCTTCCTCGAACTGGCCGTTCAGGATGAGGTACCGCGCGAGCTGTGCGGCGACGCCGGCAACATCGTCGTCCGGGTCCTCCGTCGACAGTGTTTGGAGCGCCTGCTCCAGCCTTTGGACCGCTTCGCCGAGGTGGCCCTCGCGGTAGTCGATATCGGCGAGGCGCGCAGAGATCCGCGCCGCGGGATGGTTGAGACCCGCGTGCTCGAAGGTCGAGTGAGCCTGCTCGAAGAACGCCTTCGCCTCCTCGGCTCGCCCTCTCCGCCAGGCCATCCGCCCGGCCCGGTCCTGGAGGTCGGCACGAGTCAGGGCGTCGTCGGCGAGCTCGGCCGCCTGCTCGAAGTAGCGCTGCGCCTCCCGCGCGGCGGCCAGCGAGGCCGCCCGCTCGCCCGCCCGTGCGAGCATCTCGCGCGCCTTGACCTTGATCTCGCCTGCGTCTGCGGCCTCGGGGGCGCTGCGGTAGGCCTCGAGGTAGTGGGAGGCGAGCACCTCGACGATCTCCTCGTCGTCTGCGAAGGCAGACTCGAGGTGGGCGGCCGCCGCCAGGTGCCGGGAGCGCCGCTCCTGCCTCGACAGTGTCTCGTAGGCGACGTGGCGGACGAGGTCCTGCAGGAAGCTGTACTGACCGTGCTCGGGTGAGCGCGGGTCGGCCTGGACGCCGAGCATCTCCTTGCGCAGGAGTGAGTCGAGCAGTGGCTCGAACTCGTGCTCGGGAAGCCCGAGTAACGCCGCGAGCGCGCGCTTCGTGAACGTCTTGCCGAGGACGGCCGCGTCCTGGAGCAGCCGCCGCTCCTCGGGCGCGAGCCCGTCGAGGCGGGCGGCGATCAGCGCGTGCAGGGTCTCGGGCACCTCGAGCGCGGTGATCGGGCCTGCGGGCCGGTAAACGGGCCCGTCCTGGACGAGGACGCCGCGGTCGAGCATCATCCGCACCGTCTCGACCGCGTAGAGCGGGATCCCCTCGGCGCGTTCGAGGATCTGCCCGCGAAGCTCCTCCGGCAGCCCGGGGACGAGCCCCGAGAGCAGCTCGTTCATCGCCGCGGGCGCGAGCGGCTCCAGATAGAGGGAGGTGAAGTTGCGCCGGGCCGCGCCCCAGGTCGGGCGTCGCTCGTGCAGCTCCGGGCGGGCGAGCGTGCAGACAAAGATGGGGTGCTTGCGCGACCACTCGAGCAGATAGTCGATGAAGTCGAGGAGCGAGTCGTCTGCCCACTGCATGTCCTCGAACACCATCGCCACCGGGTTCACCTCCGACAGCCGCTCGAAGAACACGCGCCAGGCGGCAAAGAGGTCGTCGCGCTCGTAGCTCGGCCCTTCTTCGAGCCCGAGCAGATGGGCGACTCGCGGCTCGACGAAGCGCCGCTCCTCCTCGTCGAGGACGTGCTCGACGAGGACGGCCTGCAGCTTCGCGAGCGCCGAGTCCGCCCGCTCTTCTTCGGCGATGCGGCAGCGCATCCTGACCATGTCGGCCAAGGCCCAGTAGGTCACGCCCTCCCCGTAGGAGAGGCAGCGGCCACGATGCCAGTAGGTGACCTGCGGCAACCCGTCGATGTACTTGAAGAATTCCCAGGCCAGACGTGACTTGCCGATCCCTGCGATCCCGATGATCGAGACGAGGTGCGCGGCACCCTCGTCGGCGCAGCCGTGGAATAGCTCCTTGATCAGGCGCAGCTCGCGGTCGCGTCCGACAAATGGAGCTTCCAGCCCCTGCGACTTGAGCGACCCGCGCGCGCCCGAGACGACTCGGAGGGCCTGCCAGAGCGGAAACAGCCCGGTCTTGCCCTCGAGCTCGTGCGAGCCGGCGTCCTCGTAGACGATCGTCTGCTCGGTCGCCCGCCTGGTCGCGTCACCGACGTACACCGCGCCGGGCGGGGCGAGCGACTGGACCCGCGAGGCCGTGTTGACGAGATCGCCGGCGACCATCCCCTCGCCCTGGGCTCCGATCGTGACCGCGGCCTCGCCGGTCAGGACTCCGGTCCTCGCCCGCAGTTCGGCGGCGCCCACCTCGTCTCCGAGCGCCGAGACGGCGGTGACGAGGTCGAGCGCCGCCCGTACCGCCCGCTCGGCGTCGTCCTCGGTCGCAATCGGAGTTCCCCATACCGCCATCACCGCATCACCGATGAACTTCTCAACCGTGCCTCCGTACAGCTCGATCAGCCGGCGGCAGGTGTCGAAGTAGCGGGAGAGGAGCTCGCGCGTGTCCTCGGGATCCCGGTCCTCGGAACGCGAGGTGAATCCCACAAGGTCGGCGAAGAGGACCGAGACGAGCCGGCGCTCCGCCGAGGGCGCGGGGGCGATCTCCACCGCCTCCGTGACGGGATCTGGAGCCGCAAGAGCGGCCCCACAGTCACCGCAGAATGCGTCTTCGGGGTCGTTGGCAGCGCCGCACGATGGGCATGGGCGCGCCAGCGCCTTTCCACACTTCGAGCAGAAATTCCGGCTGGCCTTGTTCTCGGTCCCGCAGGCAGGGCAGATCATGGTCGGAAAGAGCCTACTCCGCGCGGCTGAATTGGCAAGTTCCGCCGATCGGTGGGCCGTTTTCTCAGGCGCTGCCGCAATCGTTCCAGTGATCGCCTCCCACGGCGAGCTGCGCGGTCACGCGAGGGCTGCCGCTTCCGAAGTGCAACCCATCAAGAGAAAATGCCTCCTAAGCAAGTCAGGTAGGTTCTTACTCCCCGGGTTGGACTCGAACCAACAACCCTCCGGTTAACAGCCGGATGCTCTGCCAATTGAGCTACCGGGGAACGGCAGCAGCCGCGGCGAATTGTAGCCGCGCCTAAGCGAACTCTCGAACGGCCTCGCGAACCTTGGCGAGGGCCGCCTGCAGCTCCTTCGTCCGGTCGAAGTCTGCGTCCGCGAGCTCGCGCTCGAGCGCCCGCTCGCGCAGGCGGAGCAGGAGCTGCTTGCCGGTCTCGACGTCGATTCCCTCCGCGTGGGCGCGAGCGTCGAGCTCCGCGAGCAGGCGCAGGAGCTCTGGGCCCGCCTCCCCTCGGCCGATCAAATGCTCCCGCAGCCTTCGGTGCAGCTCGTCGTCGAAGTGCTCGGGCCCGAGCTCGGCCAGCACCTCTACGAGCTCGGGATGGGCGACGCAGCCCGCGAGGGCGTCGCGTTCCTTGCGGGTCCCGGCCTCGAGGACGTGGGGGGTCAGCGTTCCGGTCGCAGCGCCCGTCCGCGGAGCTAGACCTGTCTGCAGGTCACGCGAGAGGTCGAGCTTGTCGGCCAGGTAGCGAGCAGCGTCTTGCCGCTCGGGAGAGTCCTTGAAGCCCTCGAGAACCTGCTTGCCCCGCTCGAACGCCGAGCCCTTGTCCGGCAGGGCGCGCTCGACTTCGACCTGGACCCAGTAGACCACGAGCGGAAGCGCACCCGCGAGGTGCCGGTCGAACTCATCCGCAGCATCGGCGGGATCGAGCCCCTCGGGCATCGGCACGACGTAGACCTCGAACCCCTGCGCGACCGCGAGCTTCATCCCGCGGAGCGTCGCCTCCTCTCCCGCCGAGTCCGCGTCGAAACAGAGATAGAGCCTGCGTGTGAGGCGGGAAAGCTCTCTGAGCTGTCGCTCGGTCAGCGCCGTCCCCATCGACGCGACGACCGGCTCGAAGCCCGCTTGGCGCAGGGCGAGGACGTCGGTATTACCCTCGACGACGACCGCGCGCTCCTGCTTGGCGATCGCGCGCCGAGCCTTGTCGAGCCCATAGAGAAGGTCGCCCTTGCGAAAGAGCTCGCCCTCCGGGGAATTGACGTACTTCGCCGGCAGCGGATCGTTCTCGAGCAGCTTGCGGGCCTGGAAGCCGCACACCCGGCCGCGGGCGTCGGACAGGGGGAAGAGCAGGCGGCCGCTGAAGTAGTCGTTGCCGCGCCGGTTCACCAGTCCCGCGGCCGCGAGCTCCTCGCGCGAGTACCCGTCATCGAGCGCTCGCCGAGCGAGCGTCGCGCCGCCCGGCGCGAGGCCCAACCGGAACTCCCGGCACACGCTCTCGCCGAATCCGCGCGACTCGAGGTACTCGCGGGCCTGGGCTCCGGCTTCCGCGTCCCACAGATAGCGCTCGTAGAAGCTGGTTGCACGCTCGAGCAGCGCGTTCAGCCGCTCGCGCTTGCGCCGCTTGGCGTCGACCACCGGCGACCCCTCCTCGTACTCGAGCGTCACCCGGAAGCGATCGGCGAGCCACTCGACCGCCTCGGCGAAGTCGAGCTGCTCGGTCTCGCGAACGAAGGTGATCACGTCTCCCCCGGCTCCACACCCGAAGCAGTAGTAGAGCTTGTCCTGCGGGTTGACGGAGAAGCTCGGCGTGCGCTCCTCGTGGAACGGGCAACGGCCGGTGTAGCGACCCCCCACGCGCCGGAGTTGGGTGCGGGCGCCGACGAGCTCGACCATGTCGGCGGCCGCGACGACCTCGCGGACCGCGGAATCCTTGATGCGGGCCACCCTGGTGAGCCTACAACTCCGCCGCGAAGGCGAGGGCGAAGCGATCGGTCATGCCCGCGACGTAGTCGGTGACGTCCTGCACGGGCTCGCCCTTGTCGATCAGGTGCTCGAAGATCGCGCGGACGACCGCCTGGGCCCGAGCGTTGTCCGAACGGGCCTGGGGAGCGAGGTAGACGCGCTCGAACATGAAGCGGCGCAGCGCGAGCATCGCCCCTCCGACCTGGGTGCTCTGCCTGATGTCGCCCGCCTCCGCGGAGGTCTCGACGATGTCGTGGACGAGCGTGTCGATCCTACGGGTGCCGGTCGGCCCGAGGATCCCGAGCTCCTCCCGTGGCAGCTCCTCGGGCGAGAGCACGCCGGCCCGCAGCGCATCGTCGATGTCGTGGTTGATGTAGGCGACGCGGTCGACGAGCTTGACGATCCTCCCCTCGAGTGTGAGCGGATCCATCGGCCCGGTGTGGTTGAGGATCCCGTCGCGAACCTCCTCGGTCAGGTTCAGCCCCCTCCCTTCCCGCTCGAGCACATCGACGACGCGGAGCGAATGCTCGTTGTGCCGGAAACGAAGCCCGAACCGTTCTTTCAGGACGGCGTCGAGAGCCTCCTCGCCTGCGTGCCCGAACGAGGGGTGGCCGAGATCGTGGCCGAGGCCGATCGCCTCGACGAGGTCCTCGTTCAGGCGCAGCGCCCGGGCGACTCCTCTCGAGATCCCCGTAGTCTCGAGGGTGTGCGTGAGCCGGGTTCGGTAGTGGTCGCCCTCGGGCGCGACGAACACCTGGGTCTTGTGCATGAGCCGGCGGAAGGCCTTGGCGTGGACGATGCGGTCCCGGTCACGCTGGAACGGCGTGCGGAGGCGGCACGGCGACTCGTCGCGGCGGCGGCCACGGGTGTCGAAGGAGCGCACCGCGAGGGGCGAAAGCCACTGCGCCTCGTGCTCGCGGACGCGGCCTTCGAAGGCGTCGGCGACAGTTCCGGCGAGCCCGGTCATCGTCACTCAAGGGTAGTCGCCGCACCGGCGGCCGACCGAGACCCCGCTGCCTCGATCCGACGCTGTCGTTCTTCGAGGCGGGACCATCCCAAACCCCCACAAGGGGTCCGGGTTGGGATTCTCAGGCTAGCGCGGGACGACCGGCCAGATGTGTCGAGAGCGCGTCGAAAGCGTCGGAATTCCGCTCTAGATGATCACCGGCACGGTGCCTCCGTCCGCGCTCCAGGCGGCGCCGGTGACGTACGAGGCCCGGTCGGAGCACAGAAAGACGATCACGGCCGCGATCTCCTCGGGCTCGGCGAGACGCCCGATCGGCCGGCCGGCGCCGACCGATTGCAGCACGTCCTCGCGCGACTTGCCACCCTGCTCCGCCTGCTGGTCGGCGAGCCTCCCGGGCCCGAGCCACGTCTCGGTCAGCGTCGGCCCCGGCGCGATCGCGTTGCAGCGGATCCCGTCCTTCGCATACAGATCGGCGACGAGCCGGGACAGCGACAGCACGGCCGCCTTCGTCACGGTGTAGTTCGGCATGCCGGTCGAGGGCCGCTTTCCGGCGGTGGAGGAGACGTTCACGATCACGCCTCGCCCCCGCTCGCGCATGCCGGGGATCACGGCCTGGATCGCGCGCACGTAGCTCATCACGTTCAGCTGCCAGAGCTCGTCCCACTGCTGCTCCGACAGCTCCTCGAACTTGGCCAGGTACGAGTCGCCTACGTTGTTGACGAGCACGTCGACGGGGCCGAGCGCGTGTTCGACCTGCCGGATGAGCTCGCCCGGCGCCTCGGTGCGGTTGAGGTCTCCGACGACGTGCAACGCCTCGCCGATGCCCGGTCCTTCCGGCCTGCGCCCGGAGGTGACGACTTTCGCCCCCTCCTCCACGAGCATTCGGGCAGCCTCCAGCCCGACCCCGCCAGTCGAGCCGGTGAGCACGCAAACGCGGTCACGCAGGCCGAGATCCACTCGTCGTTACCCTAACCGCCCGTGACCGAGCTCCTCCTCGTCCGCCATGGAGAGACCGACTGGAACCGCGACGGGCGCTTCCAGGGCCACGCCGATCCACCGCTCAACGAGGCCGGCCGAGAGCAGGCTCACGAGCTGGCTCGCCGGCTCGAGGATGTCCACTTCGACGTCGTCTACACCAGCGACCTGCGACGGGCTGTGGAGACGGCCGAGATCATCGCGGCCGGGCGTGACATGCCGCTCACCGCAGACCCCGGCTTGCGGGAGATCGACGTCGGCTCCTGGTCGGGATTGACACGTGAGGAGATCGAAGAGCGCTTCCCGGGGTCGTCCGAGCACGACGGCGAGTCCCGCGAGGTTCACCTGGAAAGGGTGCTGCGCACCGTCGAGCGGATCGCAGACGCGCACGCCGGAGAACGGGTCCTGATCGTCTCGCACGGCGGCTCGCTCCGCACGTTGCGTCGGCACGCCCTGAGGGTCGATTCCGTCCCGCCCATCGAGCACTGCGTGGTCTACGAGCTCGCGTTTCGAGACGGCGCTGTCTGCGGGATAGACTGACCCGAGGTGGAGGACTACACCAGCAAGTACAAGGGCGAGCGCGTCGAAGTCGCGCTGTTCGGAGGCGACTACCAGGAGGGCGTCCTGACCGCCTACTGCTTCGTCGACGAGGTCGCGCACATCGAGCTCAACGGCCACATTCTCGTTCCGTTGCAGAACATCGCGTCACTCCACTGCTCGAGCCGCTGCGACGCACCAGAGCCGGACTGGCCCCCACGCGGCCTGACCGAGGACGAGCGGGAAGACGAGAGCTAACGTCCGGTGGGGAGCAAGCTCCTCGTCGTCCGCAACCTGTTCAAGGTCTGGGCCCTGCTGTTGGCACTGTGCGCCGCCCTCGGCGGGATCGGCTGGGTGCTCAACGGCTACAGCCTTTTCTCGATCTTCGTGTTCTCGGGGCTGTTGCTCGGCGCCGGGGTCTACTGGTACGCCGATCGCGCGGTTCTGGGCCTCGTGCGGGCGCGGGAGCTGCCCCAGGGCGAGGCACCCGGGCTGCACTCGACGGTCGAGCATCTAGCCGCGCTCGCCGGCGTCTTGAAGCCGCGGCTCTATCTGATTCCGGACGGCCTTCCCCGCGCCTGCTGTGCGGGCCGCGGCCCTCGCGGCTCGACGATCGCCGTCAGCACGGGGCTCCTGCAGGCGCTGCCCCCGACCGAGCTCGAGGCAGTGCTCGCGCACGAATTGGCGCACATCCGGCACCGTGACGTGTTCGTTCAGTCCGTTGCAGTGGTGATCGCGGCGGTGATCGTGGAGACAAGCCGAATCGGTGGCTGGTTCAAGCGCGCGCTGCTGTTCCTGCTCGGGCCGGTGGCGGCGGCCTTCGTCCACCTTCTGCTCTCGCCGAAGCGCGAGTTCGACGCGGATCGCGCGGCCGCCGAGGTCTCCGGCTCCCCGCACGGGCTCATCGCGGCGTTGCTCCGGCTCGACCAGGCCAGCGAGCTCGTCGAGTTCCGGGGCAGCCCCGTCGCCGAGCCCCTCTACACGATCAACCCGTTCGAGGAGGAGGGGCTGGCGGCGCTGTTCGTGACGCATCCGCCCGTCGCGGAACGCGTCCGCCGCCTGCGTGCGCTCGACTCCGCAGAGGCGCTTCGCGCGGCTTGATGGACGAGTTCGGCTGGGGTCTGGGAGAGCTATACGAAGCGTATGTCGGGCGGTGGAGCCGGGTCGTCGCGCGTGAATTCGTCGCCTGGCTGGAAGCTGCGCCGGGCCTGCGCTGGCTCGACGTCGGCTGCGGAACCGGGGCGCTCCTGGAGACCGCGCTCGAGCTTGTCAACCCGGCTCAAGGCGTAGGCGTCGATCCCGCCGAGGGCTTCGTCGCGCACGCGGCCGGTGCGGTCGACGACCCGCGGGCGAGCTTCAGGGTCGGCGACGCGGCCTCGCTGCCCTTCCAGGACGGCGAGTTCGACGTCGCCGTCGCCGGCCTCGTGCTCAACTTCGTCCCGGACCAGCCGGGCGCCGTCCGCGAGATGGCCAGGGTCACGCGCGCCGGCGGCTGCTGCGCTGCGTCCGTCTGGGACTACGCGGACGGAATGCAGATGCTCCGTCAGTTCTGGGACGCCGCCGGTGAGCTCGATCCCTGCTCGCGCGCGCTCGACCAAGGGCAGCGCTTCCAGACCGATCCCGACCACCTCAAGCGCCTCTTCGCCGCCGCCGGGCTGGAACGGGTCGAAGCGCGCGCGATAGTGGTTCCGACGGTCTTTGGCGACTTCGACGACTACTGGGCCCCATTCCTGAGCGGGCAGGCTCCCGCGCCCGCGTACGCGGCGTCCCTGCCCGAGGACCGGCGCGCGGCACTCCGGGAACGGTTGCGCGACCGCCTGCCGGCCGGGGAGGATGGCACCATCCGACTCGAGGCCCGAGCGTGGGCCGTCCGCGGCCTCCGGCCCTAGTCCGAAGTTTTTGAGCTCGTAACGGCGTAAGTGCTGAGCCAGAGCGCGGTTGTGTCTTCGTTCGCCGGTCTGATGTAGCCAAAGAAACTGTTGGCCGTTG
>CAJDTX010000029.1_pt1 | contig 36436 bp, 31 predicted proteins | sample 7390491 | NCBI WGS metagenome assembly CAJDTX01 (sample SAMEA7055669, study PRJEB34461) | soil metagenome | biome: terrestrial ecosystem; feature: Peninsula; material: soil | place: Antarctica | collected 2016
CGTCGCTGCGCAGGGCTATCCGCTGCTCGAGGCCGAGGGCCAGTCCATCAACCCGAGCCGGGCCGCTTGACTTTTTGCTCCATGTCAGAGGGTTGATGGGAAATTCGGCCGCAGCCGGGGGCGCTCCAGACCAAGCCGGGCAGTGCGGGCGGTCGCGGCGGGTAGCAGCGCTACGCGTCGCGGCCGAACGTGCTGATCCGGCGCCGTGTCTGGGGCGTCATCCGGCCCGGCCCAATTCACATCATGCCTTTAGTCGAGCGTCACCTTGCCGTTCTGGGACGCCCGCTCGCGCACCTCGCGCTCGAGCGCCATCGTCTGCACCGCGTTCTCGAGCAGCTCCGCGACGACGTGGAGCCGCCCGGCCTCGGAGCGCTGCTCGAGCAGCTGCTGCTTCACCTCCGCTCCGAAGTCGACCCTCGCGGCGAGCTCGAACGAGAGCAGTCCCGACTCCGGGTCCGGATCCTCGACGTCCGAGGACGTGATCTCCCGCAAGGCCGCGAACTGCTCGAGGGCCCGCTCGACGTCGGCGTCGTCCGCGACGTCTTCCTCGTCGGTGATCGGCTCCACTGCGGCGGTGTCGAAGGAGCGACCGCGAGTGAGCTCGAGGAGCCGAAACCGCTCGCGCCCTTCGACGACGATGTTCAACCGCCCGTCCGGGAAGCGCTCGAGCACCTCGGTCACGGCAGCGCGAGTTCCGATCTCGCGCAGGCCGCGCTCGTCTGCGAGCACGAGCCCGAACTCGCCCTCGCGGGCCAGGCAATCGCCGATCAGCTCCTTGTAGCGGTCCTCGAAGATGTGGAGTGGGACGCGCTCGGTCGGTAGCAGGACGAGCTCGAGCGGGAAGAGGCCGATCTCCGTCACGGCCCACAGATTAGGGCGGCTAGCATGGCTCCGTGGTGACGAAACCCCTCCGCTCGCTCCTGGAACGGGCTTTTCCGGACGCAACCGAGCTGGACGTCGTCGACCGGACCGGCGGCGGCGACCACTTCCAGGTGACGGTGGCAAGCAGCCGTTTCGAGGGACTGTCCCTCGTCGACCAGCACCGGCTCGTGTACGACGCGCTCGCCTCCCCGCTCGCGGACGGCACTATTCACGAGCTCAGAATCAAAACGAAAGGAACCGAATGACCGAGTTGCGAGAGAAGATCCAGACTGTTGTCTCCGAGGAGCCGGTGGTGGTCTTCATCAAGGGCACGCCGGACCTCCTCATGTGCGGGAACTCCGAACGCGCCCTGCGCGCACTGCGCGGAGCCGGCGCCCCGGTCACGGCGGTGAACATCCTTCCCGACCCGAGGATCCGGCAGGAGCTGTCGGCGCTCTCGGGCTGGCCGACGATTCCGCAGGTGTTCATCGGCGGCGAGCTCGTCGGCGGCGCCGACATCGTCGAGGAGCTGGCGGCCAGCGGCGAGCTCGAGCAGAAGCTCGAGCAGGCTCTCGGCCCGGACTATCGGAACGCTCGCGAAGTGCGCGTCACCGACGTGCTCGCACCCGCCTGAGCGTCCAGCTGACGCCCGAGCAGGCGCGCCGGATCGCGGTCCGCGCCCAGCTGCTCGACGGCTCGGCGACCTCGATCCTCGACACCGTGCGCCGGCTCGGCTTTCTGCAGATGGACCCGATCGCGACCGTCGCCACGCCGCAGCAGCTCGTCCTCTGGAGCCGCCTTGGCCCCTACGACCCCGCCGAGCTCGACCGGCTGCTGTGGGAGGAGAAGAAGCTGTTCGAGTGGAACGCGTTCATCTGGCCGATCGAGGATCTGCCGCTCCTCCGCGCGTGGATGCGGCGCTGGGGGACGGGGACGCGGGCCCGGGACCGCTGGGTGCGGAACTTCCTGACCGAGAACGCGGCCTTCCGGCGCTACGTCCTGCGCGAGCTCGAGCGGCGCGGGCCGCTCCTGTCCCGCGAGCTCGAGGACCGGACGGGAGGGCGCAAGGAGCAGCATCGCTGGTGGGGCAGCCGCAATGTGACGATGATGCTGGAGATCCTCCACCGCCGCGGCCACGTCGCCGTCGCCGGCCGTCGCGGTCGGCAACGGCTCTGGGAGCTGGCGGAGCACTGGTGGCCGGAGACGGAGACTGTCCGGTGGCGCGACGCGCAGCGGCTGTTCGCGGAGAAGGAGCGCCGCGCGGTCGGCGTCTGGCAGGAGAGAGGCGGCTGGCGGGCTCATCCGGACGTCTCCGACGACCCCGTGCCGGACCGGGCCACGCTGCTCTCCCCCTTCGACCGCCTCATCCACGATCGCGACCGCGCCGAGGCGCTCTGGGCCTTCCGCTACCGCCTGGAGATGTACGTGCCGAAGGCGAAGCGCGAGTACGGCTACTACGTCCTGCCGATCCTGCACGGCGACCGGCTCGTGGGCCGGCTCGATCCCGAGTACGACCGGCGCGCGCGGCGACTGGTCGTCAATGCGATCTATCCCGAGGCCGGCGTGCGCTTCCCCAGGCGCGCGGTCGAGCGGGCGATCCGGAGCCTGGGTCGCTTTCTCGGCGCCGAGGAGATCGAGCTTCCGAAGTGATCTCGCTCGCGCAGCTCCGGCGGTACGTCGTCGCGGCGCAGGGGTTCGCAGCACGGCCGCGCAATGCCGGTGTGGAGGAGGTCGTGGCCGCGATCGAGCGTCTCTCCGCCGTCCAGCTCGACTCGATCCCGATCGTCGAGCGAAGCCATAGGATCGTGCTCGGCTCGCGCGTCGGCGTGTATCCGGAAGCCGCGATCGGGCAGCTGCTCGGCGAAGGCCGCATTTTCGAGTACTGGGCGCACGAGAAGTCATTGATACCGATGGAGCTGTACCCGCACTTCCGGCTCGACATCGAGGCGGGAGGGAGAAGCCGCTGGTACGGCCTGACGTCGAGCGAGAGCAACCACATCGATGAGGTGCTCGAGACCGTGCGCGAGCGGGGGCCGGTGTCCTCTCGCGACTTCGAGCGCGGAGACGAGACAACGCTCTGGAAGGCGGCGAATCGGGTCTTGAACGCGCTCTGGAACGGCGGGGCTCTTGCGATCGCCAGGCGCGACCGCTTCGAGCGCCTCTACGACCTGACCGAGCGTGTGATCCCGAAGCGCTATCTCGATCGGAAACCGACGGAGGACGAATCGATTCGCGAGCTGGCAGCGCGAGCTGTCGTGGGCAGAGGCGCGCTGACCGCAGCCGGGATCGTCGAGCACTGGCGCTGGAAGGGGGGCGTTCGGCGAGTCCGGCCGCACCTCGACGCGCTCGTGTCGGACGGCCGGCTGCGGGAGCTCGCCGTCGACGACGGCGGCGCTCCCGTCTACGTCCCGGCCGGCGCGGAGCTCGATGTGAGCTCGCCGAAGGCAGCCGTCCTCCTGTCGCCGTTCGACAACCTGCTCTGGGACAAGGCTCTCGTCGAGCGGCTCTTCGGTTTCACGCCTCTGATCGAGGTCTACAAGCGTCCACACGAGCGCGTGTTCGGGTACTACGTGCTGCCGTTCCTGCTCGGCGACCAGATCGTCGGACGCGCGGACCTGAAGACGGACCGGGCCGAGGGCGCCGTCAGGGTGCTCGCGTTCCACCTGGAGCAGGGTGTCCGTCGGACGCGACGGCTGACCGACGGCTTCGAGCGCGCTCTGCAGCGCCTCGGGCTGGTCGCCGGCGTCCCGTCTCGAGCTCGCGGCCTCAGAGTTGAACAGTAAGTCAACAAGCGTTAGGTTCACGGGATGGGCCGCCTCGCAGACTTCTCGATCCGTTTCCGCTGGCCGATCATCGCCGGCTGGGTGGCGGCGCTCGTCGCGGTGAGCTTGGCCTTCCCCTCGCTCGCGAGCCAGGTCAACCCCGACAACTCGAGCTTCCTCCCCTCCGACGAGCCGAGCAAGAAGGCGGCCGGCCTCGCCGCCCCGTTCCAGCCCGTGACCGGCTCGACGGCCCTACTCGTCGCCGTGCGGCAAGACGCCCCCCTCGACGCCTCGGATCAGAAGACGATCTCGTCGGTCGAGACCTCCGTCCGGAAGATCGCGGACGTCAAGTTCGTGCACGACCAGGGAATCTCCAAGGACGGCAAGGCGCTCAAGGCGCTCGTGGCAACGACCACGCCTCCGGCTGGGTCGGAGGCACAGGACGTGGTCGACGGGATCCGCGGCACGTTCACGGCGCAGCCCCTTCCGAAAGGCCTGTCGTTCTACCTCACCGGAACCGTCGCCTCGAACGTCGACACGACCGAGCACAACCAGACCGCCGACGACCACACGCGAATCTTCACGAACCTCGTCGTCCTGATCATGCTGTTCATCGTCTTCCGCGGACTGCTGACCCCGTTCGTGACGCTGCTGCCCGCAGTGCTGATCCTCTTCCTCGGCAGCCGTGTCGTCGGCGAAGCGTCCGCCCACGGGGCTTTCCAGATCTCGACCGTCACCCAGAGCCTGTTCACGGTTCTCGTCATCGGAGCGGGAACCGACTACGGCCTGTTCCTGATCCTGCGGATGCGCGAGGAGCTCGAGCACGGCTACGACAAGAAAGAGGCCGTGCGGCGTGCGGTCCATCGCGTCGGGGAGTCGCTCGCGTCCTCCGGGGGAACGGTGATCGTCGCGCTGCTCTCGCTTCTGCTCGCGACCTTTGGCCTCTACTACGGCATGGGGCCCGCGCTCGCGATCGCGATCGCGCTGCTGCTCCTCGCCGCGCTCACGCTCCTTCCAGCGCTGCTTTCGGTGCTCGGCACGGTCATCTTCTGGCCGCGCAAGATCGTCAAAGGCGCGGAGGAAGGCGGGCTCTGGGGCCGCATCGCCGAGCACGTCATCCGGCGGCCCGTGCTCGCCCTCGTCGTCGGCGGCGCCGCTCTTGCCGCGCTCGCCCTCTGTGCCCTCGGCTACTCATCGGCCGGTTTCGGCGGGACGACGACGGGCCCGGCGGGGAGCCAGTCCGAGCAGGGGACAGCGGCGCTCTCGGCCCACTTCCCGGCCGCGTCGGTCAACCCCACGAGCGTCCTATTCGTCTTCCGCACGTCGGTCTGGAATCACGTGTCGACGCTGCAGCAGACGCAGCAGAAGCTCGCGGCTTTGCCCCAGTTCTCCTCCGTCAACGGACCGCTCAACCCGACCGGTGCCCCGATCGAGCCGAGCCAGCTCGCGTCTCTTCACTCCGCGTTGGGCCCGGCGCAGAATCTCCCGGCGACGCCGACCACGAACAAGGTCTCGCCGGCCCAATACAGCGCGTACCGGGCGACGGCCCAGTTCATCAGCGAGGACGGGCGAACAATCCAGTACTACACCCAGCTGGCGGCCGGTCCGGCGTCGAGCACGGCCGCCCAGAACGCGATCCCTGCAGTCCGGGACGGCGTGAGCACCGTCGCCAAGGAGGTCGGTGCCTCGGACAATGGCGTCGTCGGTCTACCCGCCGCGTCGTACGACGTGAACAAGGTTTCGTCACACGATCTCAAGCTCATCCTCCCCGTCGTACTCGTACTGATCGCGCTCCTGCTCGCGATCGTCCTGCGCAGCCTGGTGGTGCCGCTGTACCTAATCGCCAGCGTCGTCCTTTCCTACTTCGCCTCACTCGGGCTGGCGGTGCTGATCTTCGTCTGGATCGGCAGCAGCGCCGGCCTGAACTTCGTCCTGCCGTTCCTCATGTTCATCTTCCTGATGGCGCTCGGGGAGGACTACAACATCCTCGTGATGGCGCGGATCCGCGAGGAGGCACACCGCCTGCCGCTGCGGAAGGCGATCGCCCACGCGATGCACATCACCGGGACGACCGTCACCTCGGCGGGGCTGGTACTGGCGGCGACGTTCGCGGTCGTGGGGATCACGGGTGCGACAACGCAGGTACGGCAGCTCGGAATCGCGATCGCGCTCGGTGTGCTGCTCGACACGTTCCTGGTGCGGTCGCTGCTCGTTCCCTCCGCAGTCGCTCTCATCGGCCGCTGGAACTGGTGGCCGTCGAAGCTCGCCTCGAGCGAGCAGCCTCCCGAGCGACCGGTTTCGACGACGCCGGGCTCGTAGCCCGGGCTAGCGGCCGACGTAGATGATGATCTGAGCCCAGCGCTTGATCTTGACGCCCGGGTTCGGCAGCTGGGCGAGCACGACTCCCCGCTGCGCCGCAGTGCCGGCGGTTCGGGGGACTGCGCGGACCGTGAACTTCTTGGAGAGCAGCTGCCGGGCCGAGATCTCGTCGTTCGTCCGTGCAGTCACATCGGGCACGCCGAGCAGTGGGCGCCTCGTCCCGACGGATACGTTCAGGCGCACGACCGAGCCGGCCTGAACCGTCTCTCCCGCCGGCGGGTTCTCCGCGACGACGGTCCCGCCCGGCTCGCTCGAGTTGACTGGATAGGAGTCGGGAAGGAGTTGCGAGGCCTTCATGGTGTTTGCCGCGTCCGGCAGCGACTGCCCGACGACGTCCGGCACGGTCGTCTGCGCCGTCGTGGTCGTCGTGGTGGTGGTGGTTGTGGTCGTCGTTGTCGTGGTGGTCGGAGCCGTCGTCACCACCGTCGTTGTGTGGGTCGGGCCCTTCGAGACGTTCAGCCGCACGCTCGAGCCCGGATTGACGCGCACGCCCGTCTTCGGGTTCTGCGCGATTACCTTCCCTGCCGCCTGGCTCGAAGGCACCTGCACGACGTCCGCCCGTAGCCCGAGTTTCGTCAGCTGCGCGACGGCGTCGGCCTCGGTCAGGCTGATCAGGTTCGGCACGGCGACGGCCGAAGGCCCGCGGGAGACGTTGAGCGCGACAACTCCTCCCTTTCGAAGCGTTGCCCCGGCGAATGGGCGCTGGGAGATCACGAACCCGGAACCCTTCTTGCTGAACACCCGGGTCACGTTCGAGCCGAGCCCGAGCCGCTGCAGCCGCGCGACCGCGGCGCCCTCCTTGAATCCGATCACGCGCGGGACGACGACGACCTTCTTGTGGTGGCCTCCGCCGCGCGTCGCGAAGTAGGCGGCGAGGCCGGCGCCGACCATCACCAGAACCAGCAGGACGACCAGCCAGGGCCAGAGCTCGCGGTCGGGCTCGGGGGGCGGCGCCAGAGGCGGCTCGAGCGGAGGCGGGGGCGGGGGCGCACCTTCCACCAGGGTGACCTGCTCGTCCGGCGGCGGGCCCGGGTACGGCGGGGGCGGTCGTCTGGGTGGTCGGCGTCGAAAGGCCATCGCTCGCGTTGTGTTTCCCTGCTCGGCCGCTCGGAAACGGTGTCGAAACATAATCGTTCCTGGCGTCGGCGCTCGGGCCGCTATAGTGATCGTTAACGTGGCTAACGATCTTGAAGAAACTGTAAAGGCGCCCCAAGCCGCGGAGCTCGCTCATCTCCTACGCCCCGTCTTGCTCAAGCTCGCACGGGAGCTGCGGCGCGAGGTCCACGTCCTCGGCGTCACCGGCGGCCAGGTCGCGTTGCTGATCCAGATCCGCAAGCACAAGGGAATCGGCCCGCGCGGCCTGGCGGAGATCGAGCGGATCTCGCCGGCCGCGATGTCGGGCTACATCGACAGGCTCCAGAAGGCGGGGCTCGTCACCCGAGTTCCAGACGAGACCGACCGGAGGCGCCAGGTGCTCGCGCTGACCGAGGAGGCCGAGCGCGTGCTTCGCTCGGTGCGCTCGCGCCGTACCGCCTGGCTCGCAGAGCGCCTCGAGCGGCTCTCCCCCGACGAGCGGGCCGCGATCGACGCCGCGATCGAGCCGCTCCTGCGACTGCTGGAGGCCGGCGAATGACCCGGATGCTGCTCGCGCTCAACGCGCGCACGTTCGCGAGCCTGCGGCGGCACCGGAACTACCGCCTCTTCTTCACCGGACAGGTCGTCTCGCTCAGCGGGACGTGGATGCAGAACGTCGCCCTCGCGTGGCTCGTCGTCGAGCTGACGCATTCCCCGGTCGCGCTCGGTGTGCTCGCCTTCGCGCGTTTCTTTCCCTTCACCCTCTTCGCGCTTCCCTCGGGGGTGCTCGCCGACCGGCTCGACAACCGGCGCGTGGTGATGATCACTCAGGCCGCCTCGATGGTGATCTCGGCCGTGCTCGCCGTCCTTGCGATCACCGGCCTCGCCGTGCTCTGGGAGGTCTACGTGCTCGCGCTGCTGGCCGGGACGGCGAACGTCTTCGACTCGCCGAACCGGCACGCGCTGACGTTTCAGATGGTCGGCCGCGACGAGCTTCCGAACGCGGTTGCGCTCAACTCGAGCCTGTTCAACAGTGCACGCGTGATCGGCCCCGCGATCGGCGGCGTCGTGATCGCGACGGCAGGCGTCGGCTTCTGCTTCGCGCTGAACGCGGCGAGCTTTCTGGCCGTGCTCGCAGCTCTCGCGCTGATGAGGACGAACGAGCTCGTCGCGCTCGACCGCCAGGAGAGGCCTGCCGTGTTCTCGGGGATGCGGCACGGCCTTGGCTACGTGTGGCGGACTCCCCAGCTCCGGCTCGTGCTCGTGATGACGACGGTGATCTCGAGTGTCGGCTTCAACTTCCACGTCCTGATCCCGGCGCTCGCGTCGAAGACGCTTCACGCCGGGCCGGAGGTCTTCGGGGCGCTCGGGGCGGCATTTGGAGCCGGTGCGCTCGTCGGCGCCCTCGGCAGCGCGGCGCTCGGCCGGGCGAGCTGGAAGGCTCTGCTCGCGGGGAGCGCTGGGTTCAGCATCGCCTTGCTCGCGCTCGCACCGGCGCAGACCGAGATCGGCGCCGCGCTGTTGCTGTTCGGAACGGGCATCTTCTTCACGACCTGGTCGGCGAACAGCCAGTCGATCCTCCAGCTGACGGCGCCCGACCACCTGCGCGGGCGCGTCCTCAGCATCTACCTGTTCGCCTTCGGCGGGCTGGCGCCGCTCGGCGGGCTGCTGGCGGGCTGGCTCTCCAGCGTAGGAGGAACGGAGCTCGCCTTTCTCGTCGCGGGCACTTCAGGGCTCGTGATGACCGCGTACGGCCTCTTCCAGAGACCCCGGGACGCCGTTCGCATCGACCACGAGGTCGAGGAGCGGCTCGCGGCCTAGAACTGACCGTTGCCGACGATGATCCTGCAGCCCTCGCCGGGGCGAACGCGGATCGTCGCGTGAAGCGGCGTCTCCGCCGTTGCGTCGAATGTGATCGAACAGCGATCCATAGGCGGATCGAGGTTGCTGCAGTTCCCGCTGCACGCACGCTGCCAGCTCAACAGGCGATAGTGGCCTGGCTTGAGGTGAAACTCTGAGTGATTGGTGTCGTCGAGCTGTCGCTCGACCGCAGCCCCGTGTGCCCCCTCGAGGCGAATGTACGAGAGCGAGCCTTCGATGTACAGCGCGTGACTCCGATCGAACACCTGATAAACGGTCAACCGCGACGGGCCGTCCGGGATACCGCTTCCGCCGCAGCTCGAACAGAACCCGAGCACGGCCAGCAGGAGCGCCGAGGAGTTAGCGAATCGTCCAGGTGTCACCGGAGTAGAGCAGCGCCTCGAGCTCTCCGGGTCCCGCCTTCTCCGTCGCCGCGTCGATCTGGGCCGCCATCAGCTCGTCGTAGACCGTCCGCTCCACGTCGCGGAAGATCCCGATCGGCGCGGCGCCGACGCTTTCCTTCGTCAGACGGCTGAGTGCGAACGCGATCGAAGGCTCGGGCGCGTGCGCGTCGTGCACGAGCAGCGAGCCCTCCCCGGCCTCCGCGACGTCGGCAATCTCCGCCGAGCCGTCGGCGCGGAGCCGCACGCCCTTCTCGTCCTCGGCGCCGAAGCGGATCGGCTGCCCGTGCTCGAGCCGGATCCGGTTCTCCTTGTCCTCCCGGACGAAGTCGAAGGCGCCGTCGTTGTAGACGTTGCAGTTCTGGTAGATCTCGACGAAGGACGCGCCCTTGTGCTTGCTCGCGGCGCGCAGCACCTCGGTCAGGTGCTTGCGGTCGGTGTCGATCGAGCGGGCGACGAAGGTGGCCTCGGCGCCGAGCGCGACCGAGAGCGGGTTGAAGGGATGGTCGATCGAGCCCATCGGCGTCGAGCCCGTGCGCTGGCCGACAGGGCTCGTCGGCGAGTACTGGCCTTTCGTCAGCCCGTAGACCTGGTTGTTGAAGAGGAGGATCGTGATGTTGACGTTCCGGCGCAGCGCATGGATCAGGTGGTTGCCGCCGATCGAGAGGGCGTCGCCGTCGCCGGTCACGACCCAGACCGAGAGGTCGGGCCGGGACGTCGACAGCCCGGTCGCGATCGCCGGCGCGCGGCCGTGGATCGAGTGCATCCCGTAGGTCTGCATGTAGTAGGGGAAGCGGGCCGCGCAGCCGATCCCCGAGACGAAGACGATGTTCTCCCGAGCGATGCCGAGCTCGGGCATGAAGCTCTGCACCGCGGCGAGGATCGCGTAGTCGCCGCAGCCCGGGCACCAGCGGACTTCCTGGTCGGTCTTGAGGTCCTTGGCGGTGAGCTGGATCAGCCCGTCGCCGTTCTGGCCGTCCTCGCTCACAGCATCCCCGCGATCGCGTCGGCCAGCTCGGCCGAGGTGAACGGCAGCCCGCGCACCCTGTTGTAGCCCACCGCGTCGACGAGGAACTCCGCCCGGACGAGCTTAGCGAGCTGGCCGAGGTTCATCTCCGGCACGAGCACCTTGTCATAGCGGCGCAGCACGTCTCCGGTGTTGCGCGGGAACGGGTTTAGGTGAGTCAGGTGCGCGTGCGCGACCTTGCCGCCGTCCTTGCGGACGCGACGCACTGCCGCGGCAATCGGCCCGTACGTTCCGCCCCAGCCCAGGACGAGCACCTTCGCACCGTCCTCGCCGTCCACCTCGAGCTCGGGGATATCCGCGGCGATTCCGGCCACCTTGCGCGCCCGGATCCGAACCATGTAGTCGTGGTTGTCGGGGTCGTAGGAGACGTTGCCGGTGCCGTCCGCCTTCTCGAGCCCGCCGATCCGGTGCTCGAGGCCGGGCGTGCCGGGGATCGCCCAGGGACGCGCGAGCGTTTCGGCGTCGCGCAGGTACGGCAGGAACGCGCCCTCGTGGTTCGGCTGGTCGGCGAACTCGATCGAGATGTCCGGGAGGCCCGAGACATCCGGGATCATCCAGGGCTCGGAGCCGTTCGCCAGGTAGGCGTCCGAGAGCAGAAAGACCGGCGTCCGGTACTTGAGCGCGATCCGCGTGGCCTCGATCGCAGCATCGAAGCAGCCGCCCGGAGTGGACGCGGCGACGACCGGGACGGGCGACTCGGCATTGCGGCCGAACATCGTCAACAGCAGGTCGGCCTGCTCGGGCTTCGTCGGCATCCCCGTCGATGGGCCGGCGCGCTGGATGTCGAGGATCAAGAGCGGAAGCTCGAGCGTGACGGCGAGACCGATCGTCTCCATCTTCAGCACGACACCCGGCCCGCTGGAGGTCGAGACGCCGAGTGCTCCCCCGAAAGCAGCGCCGAGAGCCGCGCCGACTGCCGCGATCTCGTCCTCGGCCTGGAACGTCCGGATCGCGAAGTGCTTGTACCGGGCGAGCTCCTCGAGGATCCCGGACGCGGGCGTGATCGGATAGGCGCCCAGGAAGAGCGGCAGCCTGCTCTGGATCGAGGCCGCGACCAGACCCATCGCAAGCGCCTGGTTCCCGGTCACGTTGCGGTACGTGCCGGGCGGCAGCTTCGCCGGCTTGACCTCGTACTGAGCCGTGAAGGCCTCGGCCGTCTCCCCGAAGGCGTAGCCGGCCTGGAAGGCCCTGATGTTCGCATTCGCGATCTCCGGCTTGGAGGCGAACTTCTTCTCCAGGAACGAAATCGTCCCCTCGGTCGGGCGCGTGAACAGCCACGACATCAGCCCGAGCGCGAACATGTTCTTCGAGCGCTCGGCCTCGCGCTTGGTGATCTCGAACTCCTTCAGCGCCTCGATCGTGAGCGAGGCCAGCGGGACCTCGTGCACCTGGTACTCGCTGAGCGAATCGTCCTCGAGCGGGTTCGACGTGTACCCGGCCTTGTCGAGGTTGCGGTCGGTGAACGCGTCCGTGTTGACGATCAGCGTCCCCCCGCGCGCGAGGTCCTTGACGTTCGTCTGCAGCGCGGCCGGGTTCATCGCCACGAGCACGTTCGGGTTGTCCCCGGGTGTGAGGATGTCGTGGTCGGAGAAGTGGATCTGGAAGCCGGAGACGCCCGGGAGCGAGCCCGCGGGCGCCCGGATCTCGGCCGGGAAGTCGGGCAGCGTCGAGAGGTCGTTGCCGACCATGGCCGTCTCGCTCGTGAACCGGCCGCCGGTCAGCTGCATCCCGTCTCCGGAGTCGCCGGCGAAGCGGATCACGACCTGATCGAGCTGCTCTAGCGGCTTCGCCATCGTTACCGATCTAGGTATAGCACCGTCACGAGTCGAGGCCGAACCTTGTCGCCCCGGCTCCGGGGCCACCAGCCTCCTGCGAGCGCAACCGTGAAAGGCGCACCGATGGGACACGGGACTGCGCCAAAACTACTCCCCTGCGAGGCATGAGCTCCCGGATAGGATCACCCGGTGAAGCGCCGAGAGGTCAATCCTTCGAGCTGGCAAGAGCAGTTCGGCTTCCAGCAGGGCATCGAAGTCACCTCGGCCGAGCTTGTCCTCTACTGCGCCGGACAGATTTCGATCGATAGCGAGGGAAACCCGGTTCCCGGCGACATGGCCGCCCAGGCCGCTCAGGCGTTCGACAACCTCGAAGCCGTCCTCGAGGGAGCCGGCATGACGCTCGCGAACATCGTCCGTCTCAACTACTACGTGACCTCGGTCGAGCAGTTCCGCGAAGCGGGGCAGCAGATCAGGACGAGGCTGGCCTCAGGAGGATGTCGTCCAACGTCGACGCTGCTCGAGGTCGCGGGGCTTGCCCGCCCCGAATATCTGATCGAGATCGAAGCGACGGCCGTAGCCTAGGCCCGAGCCTCGGCGAGCAGGTCGTCGAGATCGACTGGCTTCGTGAACATTCCGACCCGCTCACCCTCTTCGGGTCGCGGCCACTGCTCCCGCGGGCGGTCGTAATAGAGCTCGACCCCGTTCTGGTCGGGGTCGCGGAGATAGATCGCCTCGCTCACGCCGTGATCGGACGCCCCAGTGAGCGGAACGCCGGCGTCGAGCACGCGCTGAACGGCCCGGGCGAGCGCCTTCCGGCTCGGATACCGGACGGCGACATGGAACAGACCGGTCGTCCCGGGCGGGGGCGGTGAGCCGCCGCGGCTCTCCCAGGTGTTGAGGCCGATGTGGTGGTGGTAGCCGCCCGCGCTCAGGAACGCTGCCTCGTCCCCGTGGCGGAGCATCACGTCGAACCCAAGCACGTCGCGGTAGAAGGCGAGCGCGCGGTCGATGTCGGACACCTTGAGGTGGACGTGCCCGATGTCGGCGCCGGGATCGATCGAGTCCGCCACGCCTACATCTTCGACTTCCGCTGGGCCTCCCGCTGCTCGAAGGCAAGCATCATCCGGCGGAGGAGCGCGTTCAGCTCTTCCTTCTCCCTCGACCCGAGCGCGGACGCGACGAGCACCTCCTTCTCGGCCTGAGCGGCGAACGCCTCTTCCCACACGCGCTTTCCGGCCTCCGTGAGCTCGACCTGAACCGACCGACGGTCGCTGAGATCGGGAAGCCGGCGGAGGAGGCCGGCCTGCTCGAGCCCGTCGAGGCGGTTCGTCATCGCCCCGCTCGAAAGCTCCTCTTGCTTCGCAAGCTCCCCGGGCGAGCGGCGATAGGGAGGTCCCGCCCGGCGGAGCGAGCCGAGCACCTTGTACTCGCCGAACGTGAGGTCGAAATCCTGGAGGGTCTCCTCCATCTCCCGGAGTATGCGGCGGTTCAGGCCGTTGATGCGATCGACGATTCCCTCGACCGTGAGATCCACCGACGGGAAGTCCTCGCCGAACTCCTTCAGGAAACGATCGACGTGATCCTGCTCCTCAGAACGCTTTGCCATGTCGGGGTTATCTTGACACAAAAGTCTTGACGTCAATCTTCATCGCTGCTACTCTCTTGGCATCAAGATACTTGACCTCAAGAGAGAGGAGCTAGGATGTTTCTGTACGACGCCAAGTTCGCCTCGATCGCGGCGGACGATCGACGGGAAACTCTCCGGAAGAGCTTCGCGGCTGCACGCGTCGGACGCGGGCCGTATCGTTGGCTTCGTGGTTCTCGAGACGCCGATAAGGCCACGCGGGCCCTATTCGCTGCGGCTTTCCGCTCGGCTCGCAACGGACGCCACCCGGCACTTCAGGAACGGCAGGCTGACGGTTGCGCTGCCCGGCGGGGAGGTCGCGGGCGCCTGGCAGCGCCCTGACGGCGTCGTCTTGGTGCAGGCGGAGAGTGAGGAAGGGCTCGACCGGCTCCGGTTCGTGCTCGGCCTGGAGGACGACCACTCGCCCTTCCTCGAGCGCTTCGCGGACGACCCGCTGATCGGGCGGGCGACCCGCGTGCTCCGCGGGTTGCGCCCGCTTCGCCTCGCCACCGTCGCGCACGCGCTGCTCCGCGCGCTCGCCGGACAGCTCGTCACGTGGCAGCACGCGAAGGAGATCGAGCGCAACGTGATCCGCCGGACGTCCTCGCGCCATCCTTCCGGCCTCTTCGAGCCGCCGACGGTCGAGACCCTCGGCCGCCTCGGATCCGCCGAGCTGCGCGGGCTCGGATTGCACGCGCGCAAAGCGGCGGCGCTCGTCCGCCTCTGCCGCTCGCTCGACCTCGAGCGGCTGCACGATCTTCCCACGGACGCGGTTGCTAGGCGGCTCGCGCGCGAGCGCGGCCTCGGCCCGTGGTCGGCCGGTGTCGTCTGCCTCCAGGGGCTGGGGCGGACGGAACACGGGCTCGTCGGCGACCTCGGGCTGATCAAGCTCTGCACGCCGGCGAACGGCAGGCGCGTCGACACCGCCGAGACGGCCGCGCTGCTCGAGCCGTATGGGGAGTGGGCCGGCCTCGCGAGCGTCTACCTGCTGGCCGGGCTCGGGCGCGGGCTCGTGCCGTTTCCCGCCGCGGCCTAGACTCCCGGCATGGCCATGGACGAGCGGCGGCTGGCCGTTCTCGGCGCCGGCACGATCGGCGAGTCCCTGATCGCGGGACTGTTGAGCTCCGGCTGGCGTGAGCCCGGCGAGATCGTGGCGACGGGGAGGCGGGAAGAGCGCCTCGCCGAGCTGGCCGAGCGGCACGGGATCGAGACGACGCTCTCCAACGCGGAGGCCGTGGCCGGATCAGCCCTGGTCGTGATCGCTGTGAAGCCACAGGACTTCCCGGTGCTCCTCGACGAGATCGGCCCGGTGCTGTCGCCCGAGCAAACCGTGCTGTCGGTCGCGGCCGCCATCCCGACGGCGACGATCGAGGCGCGGATCACGCCGGGCGTTCCGGTCGTACGGGCGATGCCGAACGCCCCGGCCGTCGTCCACGAGGGAATGGCGGGCGTGTGCGCGGGTGCCCACGCCGACGAGGCCCATCTCGAGCTGGCCGAGGACGTGCTCGCACACCTCGGTGCCGTCGCCCGGGTGCCGGAGCGATACATGGACGCCGTGACGGCGGTCTCCGGCTCCGGCCCCGCGTACTTTGCGCTGCTCTCGGAGGCGATGATCGAGGCCGGGATTCTGCTCGGGCTCTCGCGAGAAATCTCGACTCAGCTGGTCATTCAAACCATGTTCGGGACGGCGAAGCTGCTCCGCGACGAGAAGATGCATCCGGTCGAGCTGCGGGAGGCGGTGACGTCGCCGGGCGGGACGACGATCCGGGCGATCCGGGAGCTTGAGCTAGCCGGTGTGCGCGCCGCGTTCCTGAACGCGATTCAGGCGGCGATGGAACGCTCACGCGAGCTGGCGGCGGAGGAGCTATAGACGTCTGGCTTCAGGTCGAGGCCGACGCCGAGGCGGCCGCTCGGGTCGTCGCGGAGCGGCTCGTGGAAGCGGCGCGCGCCGGCGGCCACCTCGTCCTCACGGGCGGAGGAACGCCTCGTCGTGCCTACGAGCTCGCCGCAGAGCTCGAGCCCGACTGGAGCAAGGCCGAGGTCTGGTGGGGCGACGAGCGCTGCGTGCCTCCGGACGACGAGCGCGCGAACTTCGGGATGGCGAAGGGAGCGCTGCTAGACCGGCTCGAGCAGGCTCCGGCAGCGGTGCACCGGATCAAGGGCGAGCTCGATCCCGAGCAGGCGGCCGCCGCCTACGAGGTCGAGCTCCGCGGCATCACATTCGACCTCGTCCTGAACGGCCTCGGGCCCGACGGGCACACCGCATCCCTGTTCCCCCACGCGCCGACGCTCGAGGAGCGCGAGCGGCTCGTCGTTCCCGCCGAGGCCAAGCACGAGCCGTTCGTCGAGCGGATCACGCTGACGATCCCGGCGCTCGCGGCTTGCCGGCAGATGATCTTCCTCGCGGTCGGGACGGACAAGGCGGACGCCGCGAAGCGCGCGTTCGGTGATCCAGCGAGCCCGGCGACCCCGGCGAGCCTCGTCCGGTCAGTCGAGGGGGAGACGGTCGCGGTGCTCGACCGCGAGGCAGCCGCCGAGCTAACTTGATGGCTGACACCGCGAGCTCGCGCCCCGAGGCGGGCGATCTCGCGGCATCAACCATCCGGTAGCAGCGCCGACTCGAGCTCGGCCGCCATGTCGCGCTGCCCGGCCAGCGCCTGCAGCACGATCACCGTGTCCGCGACCGGAATGTCCTCGAGGTACTCGTCCCGGTTCTCGAACGATTCCAGCACCTCTTCGACGGCAAGCGTGTAGCCGGCGACGTCCTGGGCTGCGATCATCGCGAGCGCGTCGCCGACCTCGGTCGGAAAGCCGGGATGGGTGCGGATCCAGTCCGCGTGCACGCGTGCCTCGCGGTCGCGGCCGAGGACGAGCAGCGCCAAGCAGGCCGCGTAGCGCCCGATCGGTGACTCGGCGTCGGCGGCCCCGGACTCGAGCGCCCAGCCGGCCTCCTGCTCTGCCGCTGTCCAGTCGCCGGCGAGCAACCGGGCCTTCAGCGCGCCGATGGGGCGTCCCCAGCTGCCAGGCGGAGCGTCCGCGAAGCTCTCGCGGTACCGCTCGGCCGCGCGCGCGAACCACTCGGCCGCCGCCTCCTTCTGTCCCTGCATCACGAGCGAGAGCCCCGCTCCGCCGGCGGCGTTGCCCATCCGGGTCAGCTGGCGCTGCCGCGTGTCGGCGTCCTCGGTCGCCGGGAGCCGTGCCTCGCCGTCGCGGTAGCGCTCCTCCTCGCGCGTCTGGTGCTCCGACCACTCCATGGCGGACAAGCCTAGACTCACCTCGTGGCACGCGAGCTTCGTGAAGTCGTCTACGTCGATGGTCTTCGGACCGCCTTCGGCCGCGCCGGCCCGAAGGGCGTCTTCTGGCGCACGCGCGCCGACGACATGGCCGTCAAGGTCGTGCGCGAGCTGCTGCGCCGCAACCCCGCGCTCCCGCCCGAGCGGATCGGCGACGTGATCTTCGCCGCGACCGCCCAGGTCGGCGACCAGGGCCTGACGATGGGCCGCGACGTCGCCCTGCTCGCGGGCCTGCCGCAGACGGTGCCGGGCTTCGCGGTCGACCGGATGTGCGCGGGAGCGCTGACGGCCGTGACCGCGGGAGCGGGGGAGATCGCCCTCGGGGCAGCCGATTTCGTCCTCGCAGGCGGCGTCGAGCACATGGGCCATCACCCGATGGGCGAGGACGTCGACTTCAACCCGCGCTTCCTCGCCGAGCGGCTCGTCGATCCGTCCGCCGTCACGATGGGCGCGACCGCCGAGAACCTCCACGACCGCTTTCCGCAGCTCACGAAGGAGGACGCCGACGCGTTCGCAGTGGAGTCCCAGCGCCGCGCGGCCGCAGCCTGGCAGAACGGTGTCATGCGCACCACGGTCGTCCCGATGTCCGTCTTCGGCGACGAGGGCTGGAGGGTCGCCGACCGGGACGAGTTCCTGCGCCCGGATACGAGCATGGAAGGGCTCGCCGAGCTCCCCACGCCGTTCCGTCCCGGCGGCCGTGTCACTGCGGGCAACTCGGCCGGGCTGACCGACGGCGCGACCGCCTGCATCCTCGCGTCGGAGCAGGCCGCCGCGGAGGTCGGGCTCGAGCCGAGAATGCGCCTCGTCGGCTTCGCCTTCGCAGGAGTGGAGCCGGAGCTGATGGGAATCGGCCCGGTTCCGGCCACGCGGGCCGTCCTCGAGCAGACGGGGCTTTCCCTCGAGGACATCGGGCTCTTCGAGCTGAACGAGCCGTTCGCCGTCCAGGTTCTGACGTGGTGCGACGGGATGGGCGTCGCACCCGACGACAAGCGCCTCAACCCCTACGGCGGCGCGATCGCGTGCGGTCATCCGCTGGCCGCGACGGGAGTCCGGTTGATTGTCCAGCTCGCCTACGGCTTCGAGGAGCGTCCCGAGGTGCGGTACGGGCTGACCGCGCTGTGCGTGGGCATGGGGATGGGCGCGGCGATCGTGTGGGAACGTGCCTCGCGCCCCTGGCCGGCGACGCCTCCCGCCGAGCGAAGCCCGGCCCCGCCACCGCCTGACGCCGCTGGACGGCACGATGCTCTCCGGGCCCGTGTTGATCACACTGTGCCCTCCGGCCTCGCACCGCCAGCGGCGCCCCAGGAGCGCGAGGATGCCTGAGACCCGCTTCCTCCTGAACCGCGTCGAAACGCAGGCCGGCCCGGTCGCGCTCGTGACGATGGACAACGGCGCCGACTACACGAAGCCGACCGTGCTGGGGCGGGGCGCGCTCGAATCTGCGGATCGCGTCGTCGCGGAGCTCGAGTCCGGCGAGTGGGCGGCGATGGTCCTGACGGGCAAGCCGTTCGTCTTCTGCGTCGGCGCAGACATCGACGAGTTCCCGAAGATCAGCTCGCGCGAGGAGGCGATCGCGGGCAGCCGGGCGGGCCACGACCTGTTCGGGCGCATCCGCGCGCTCCCGTTCCCGACCGTCGCCGCGATCAACGGCGCCTGCCTCGGCGGCGGCATCGAGATCGCGCTCCACTGCGACGCGCGGACGATCTCGAGCGCTGTCCGACACTTCGGCCTGCCCGAGTGCTTCCTCGGAATCATCCCCGGCTGGGGCGGGACGCAGCTCGTGCCGCGCCTGGTTGACCCGAAGACCGCGATCCGATTCGTCGTCCAGAACCCGCTGCGGCAGAACAGGATGCTGAAGGGGCCCGAGGCAGTCGAGGCCGGGCTGGCCGACCGACTGCTCGAGCCGGCCGAGTTCGTCGACGAGTCGATCTCGTTCGCGGTCGAGCTCGCCGAGACGGGCGACCTCGAGCGCGAGGCGCCCGACCTGTCGGGGATGGAGGAGGCCGTGCGCCGGGCGCGTTCGCAGCTCGACGACTCCGTCCACGGCGCGGCCCCGGCTCCCTACCGTGCGCTCGATCTGATCGAGGGCACGACTCGGTGGACGGTCGAGGAGGGCTACCGCGCTGAGGAGGAGGCGGTCGCCGACCTGATCCTCAGCAGGCAGGCGCGCGCCTCGCTGTATGCCTTCGACCTCGTCGAGCGGCGCGCGAAGCGGAAGGTCGGCCTGCCGGACGCCCAGCCGCGGCCGGTGCGCAAGGTCGGGATCGTGGGCGCCGGCCTGATGGCGAGACAGCTCGCCGCGCTGTTCGTCCGCCGGCTCGAGCTACCGCTCGTGATCCGGGACGTGAAGCAGGAGATCGTCGACGAGGCGCTGGAGGCGATCGGGCAGGAGCTCGAGGGAGCAGCCGCCCAGGGCCGGATCTCCGAGGACAAGGCGCGCTTCCTGCACTCGCTCGCATCGGGATCGACCGACTACGAGGGGTTCGCCGATTGCGACTTCGTGCTCGAGGCCGTGTTCGAGGACATGAGCGTCAAGAAGCAGGTCTTCGCCGAGCTCGAGGCGATCGTCTCACCGGAGTGCGTGCTCGCGACCAACACCTCGGCGCTGTCGGTCACCGAGATGGCAGCCGACCTCGAGCATCCGGAGCGCGTCGTCGGCCTTCATTTCTTCAACCCGGTCGCCGTCCTGCCGCTCGTCGAGCTGGTGCGCGCCGAGCGGCAGGACGACGGCACGGTCGCGACTGCATGGGCCGTGGCCGAGCGGCTGCGCAAGCGGCCGGTGCTCGTACGCGACGCGCCCGGATTCATCGTCAATCGCGTGCTGACCCGGATGACGAGCGTGCTGATGGACGCCCTCGAACACGGCAACACGGTCGAGGAGACCGACGAAGCGGTCTTGCGGTTGGGACTGCCGATGGCGCCATCCGTGCTGCTGCAGATGGTGGGCCCACGGGTGGCGAACCACGTGCTCGAGACGATGCACGAGGCCTATCCGGACCGGTTCCCGCTCTCCCCGACGCTCGCCGGTTACGCCGAGGGCAAGGAGGAGATCGTCGTCGCCGAGGAACGCCGCCGGACGGTCGAGGAGATCACAGACGCGGTGCTCGAAGCGATCGCCGACGAGGTCCGGCACATGCTCGAAGAGGGCGTCGTCAAGGAGGCGGCCGACGTGGACACGGCGCTGATCCTCGGCGCCGGGTGGCCCTTCTGGCTCGGCGGGGTCACGAAGTACCTGGACCAGGCCGGCGTGAGCGAACGAGTCACCGGGCGACCCCTCGCCGAGACGAGAGCGGCGGCGGCGGCCTAGTCTCCGACGGTCGTCAGGCTCGCGCCGCCGGCTCGATAGGCTGCCCCGATGGCGCGGGATGACTGGCGGCTCCGGGTCGAGCTGGAAGAGGAGCGGCACGCGTCCGACTTCCTCGCCCGGCTCGGGCTCGACCTCGGCTCGGAGGCGAGGGAGCTCGCGAAGGAGCTGGAGGCGCGCCGGCTCGTGGCCTCCAACGAGGGGAACTTCGTCTTCGTCTACACGCCCACGCGCGAGGAGGCTCGCCGGGCACGCGCGATCGTCGAGGCCGAGCTGAAGGAGCTCGGTCTGAGCGTGCAGGAGATGCGGATCGAGCACTGGCTCCACGACGAAGACAGGTGGGACGACGAGGCGCCGGGGCCCGACACCGAGGAGGAACTACTGGAGCACGGCTATGCGCCGTGGGAGGTCCGGGTCGCGTGCGATTCGCTCGAGGCCGCGCACGAGCTGGCGGAGCAGCTCGAGCAGGAGGGGTACGGCGTCGTTCGGCGGTTCCACTACGTGATCGGCGGAACGTCGAGCGAGGAGGAGGCGAAGGCGCTCGCGGCCCGCGTCCACGGTGAGGTCGAACCGGGCGGAGAGCTCGTGTACGAGGTCGCCCCGCAGAACCCGTTCGCCATCTTCGGCGGCCTCGGCGGCTGACTTGCCGCGCGAAACGCCGCTGAGCGGTGGCTGGGTCACTGCCGGCGTCGTCCGGGTGGGCGAGACCGTCCGTCGCCCCGGCGGAGCGAATGCGGCGCGCGTCCGGCTACTCCTCGAACACCTGGAGAACGTCGGCTTCGACGCGGCGCCGTGCTACCTCGGGCTCGACGACCAGGGCCGAATGGTGCTGAGCTTCATCGAAGGCGATGTCCCCTCGGATTGTCGATCGATCGTGTGGGACGACCACCAGCTCGAAGAGGCAGCCGGGCTACTCCGTCGGTTCCATGACGCAACCGCGGGCACACAGATTGCCGAAGGGACGGAAGTCGTCTGCCACCACGACTTCGGCCCGTGGAACCTGGTCTGGCGCGAAGGGCTGCCGGTCGCGATCATCGACTTCGACAACGCCGGGCCGGGCACGCGCCTCGACGATCTGGGCTACGCCGTCTGGAAGCACCTGAACCTCGGCCTGGTCGAGTTGCCGGCAGACAGGCAGGGAGAGCGGTTGCGGGTCATGGCGAGGGCCTACGGAGCCGCCGTCGATGCCGGCCTCGTCGCTGCGATCGCCCGCGCTCAGACGCGAATGCGGGAAGTGATCGAGGGCGGCAGCAGAGAGATCCTCCAGCAGCATGCGCACGAGCGAGAGTGGTTGCGGCAGAACGCGGGCCGGCTGATCGCCTAGCGACTTTGTGCCAAAAGGGGCGCGGTGGCGAAATTCCTGCTTTTCGGGCCGTTCGATCGGCTATGCTCTTCCAAGCGTCGCCCACCGCAAAGGTGTGGCGATCGAGTTTTCCTCACGATGCAGCGCCGCAAAAAGCCGCTGCACACATGCAGAGGACTAGCGAGCATCCGACCATTGCGCCGGAGGCCGCGGACGGCCTCGTAGCCGCCGCCCTCCGAGCCGAGGCATGGGCCGGTGAGCCCTTCCTGCAGGAGGACGAGGACCCGGCGATCGCACTCGCACCGGAGACCGCGAGACGCCAGGCGCTCGACGAGGCTCTGGCCGAGATCGAAGAAGGCCAGCGCAGCCCTTCCTCGAGCTGGAAGGTCAGGTTCGGGCTCATGCTCGGGCTCGAGCGCGTCCTGAGCGAGCGCCCTCCGCGGCTCGCCTCCGGCACCGAGCTCAGGCGGCACCAGATCGACGCGCTCGCGGGCATGCTGACCGAGCTGATCGCGGCGAACCAGCGAGGCTTCGCCGATCCGCTCAACGGCAACGAGACGGTCGCGGCCGAAGAGCTCGTCGAGGTTCCCGACGAGGAGGAGAACGGTGAGCCGGTCGCCGAAGCCGAGCTCGAGCTGGACGGCGAGCCGTCTGCGCCGCCCGACCCCGGTGCCGTCCGCCGCTTTCGTTTCCGCCATCCGACCGCATCGGGCAAGACGATCGCCGCCGCCGGCTTCGTGGAGGCGGCCCGCACGCTCGGCGTCCTGATCCTCACGCACCGGCGCCTGCTCGTATCCCAGTTCAACCGCGAGCTTGACGCCGAGGGATACGGCGAGCGAATCACACCCGCGATCGAGCGGGGCCAGAAGCCGCCGCGCGTGAGCCCGCTCACGATCCAGACCTACGCCTGGTTCGCCCGCCACGTCGGCAGTCTGAGCCGGGACGCGTACCAGCTCGTGATCTGCGACGAGGCGCACACCGCCCTCGGCGAGAAGACGAGCGCGGCGATCCGCAGCTTCCCCGAGCCGATCTTCATCGGGATGACCGCGACCGAGCAGCTGATCGCGAAGCAGGTCTCGGACGTCTTTCCCGCCTCGGTCGATGACCTGCCGCTCGCGGACGCGACGCGCCGTGGGCTGGTCGCCCCGCTTCGCAGCCTCCGCGTGCCTCCGGTCGCCGCCATCCACTCGGTCCCGATCGTCGGCGGCGACTTCGAGGAGCGGGCCCTGGCTGCCGCCCTCGACCACCAGGCTCTGAACCAGGCGGCAGCGAGCCTGTACCGCGACCGCTTCGACAACACTCCCGGGATCGTCTACGCGGCGGGCGTCGACCACGCGTACAACCTCGCGCAGGAGTTCCGCGCGGCGGGACTGAAGGCCGAGGCGGTCAGCGGCCGGACGCCCCCCGTGAAGCTCGCCGAGACGCTCGCTGCCTACGAGCTTGGCGAGATCAACATCCTGATCAACGCAATGCTGCTCGCCGAGGGCTGGAACTCGCCGCGCGCGACCATCGTCATGCATCTCGCTCCTACCGCTTCGCGCCGGGTCTACCAGCAGCGGATCGGACGGATCATGCGCATCCATCCGCGCAAGGAGGCGGGGATCGTCGTCGACTTCGTCCCGAAGGCGGCAACCCACAACGAGCGCGTGATCTCGCTCCACAGCCTGCTCGACGCCGACTTCTACCGCGAAGGCGCCCGCGTGCTTCCCTCGCCGCGCCGCCGCTACCAGCGCCGCGCGCGCCGCAAGCTGGCGCCCGCGCCGTGGCTGGTTCCCGTCACGCCCGACGTTCGCCGACGCCTCGCCGTGATCACGCGCGAGTGGCAGCGCGTCGACCCCAAGTTTCTGGACGAGGACGAGCAGCGCTACTGGGCCTCGATCGCGGGCCGGCAGATCCGGTTCGACGAGCGGGTCGAGTTCGCGAAGAAGCTGACCGACGGGCGCGCGAGCAAGGTGTGCCTCGAGCAGTTCTTGTTCACGTGCGCGGCGGAGAACCCGAACCGGCGCCTGCGCATGACAGCGCTCTCCGACCGAGTCTCGATGAAGGTCGAGCGCGCCGACTTCGACGATCTCGTCACGCTCGTGACCTCCGCGCCGACCTGGGAGAAGGACCGCCTGCCCGGGATTCGCGCGCTCCTGCGCGCGATCGGAGACGAGAAAGCGGACGCCCCCGAGCAGATCCTCGCCCGCTGGACGTGGAAGCTTGCACACGCGACGCGCAAGGTCCAGGACCGCCGCGCGAGCGCGGAGTTCCCCGAGGCGAAGCGGCTGCTCGGCGCGCTGGCGAACTCCCGTGGCCATCGCCACGAGGAGAACGCGGCCAAGCTCGTCACGGCCGCGCTCGAGCAGCCGCTCACCCTCGGCGTCGCCCTCCTCGCCTCGGCGGAGGGCTACACGCCGCGGGCCACGAACCTGCTCGAAGCCGCCAGAGAGCGGATCGGCAGCCTGTCCGAGGTCGCGCATGCGCTCGCCGACAACCTGCCCGCCCCGAAGCTGACCTCGGGACGATCGCGGCGGAGGCGCAGGCGGCGGCGCGCCCGCCAGCGGAAGGACCAGCAGGTGCAGACTGGCACCGCCGAGACTCCGCCCGAGCAGCCCGCAGAGGAGCCCGCTTCCCCGTAACGAAACGGCTCGAGCGACGACTACCCTTGCGGTAGGCCTGTGATCGTCCTCCTGGGCATCGGCTTCGTCGCCGGGATCGTGACCGCGATCTCGCCTTGCGTCCTGCCCGTGCTGCCGATCCTGTTCGCCGGCTCCGCGAGCGGCGGACGCCGCCGGCCGTACGCGATCGTCGCCGGGCTGGTCGTCAGCTTCACGGTCTTCCTGCTCGTGGGGACGTGGCTCCTCGACGTGCTCGGCCTGCCGCAGGACTTCCTCCGCAACGTCGCGATCGGGCTGCTCTTCCTGATGGCCGCGCTGCTGGTCGTTCCGCAGCTCGGCGAGCTCGTCGAGCGCCCGCTCGCGCGGCTCAGCCGCAGGCCGAGCAGCGACCTGGGCGGCGGCTTCGTGCTCGGGCTCAGCCTTGGGCTCGTCTTCGTCCCGTGCGCGGGCCCCGTGCTCGGCGCCGTGACGGTTGTCGCCGCCACGCACAAGGTCGGTGCCGAGACCGCCTTCCTGACGCTCGCTTACGCGCTCGGCGCAGCCATCCCGATGCTGCTGATCGGGATCGGCGGACGGAGGGCGATGGGCCGCTTCACCGCCTTCCGCGCCCACGCGCGCTCGGTGCGCGCCGCCCTGGGGGTCGTCATCGCAGCCACCGCGCTCGCGATCGTGTTCAACGTCGACCGCCGCTTCCAGACGGCGCTCCCCGGCTACACGAATGCGCTCCAGAGCCACATCGAGGGGACCGCGTACGCCAAGAAGCGGCTCGCCAAGCTGACGGGGCAGAAGAAGGGTGGAGCGTCCCGCGCCGTCGACGCCCCGAACCTCAGCGATTTCGGTCCCGCTCCGGACTTCCACGGCATCTCCGAGTGGCTGAACTCCAGGCCGCTCACGCTCGCCAAGCTGCGCGGCAAGGTCGTCCTCGTCGACTTCTGGACGTACTCGTGCATCAACTGCCTGCGCACGCTCCCGCACCTCGAGGCCTGGTACCGCACCTACGGGCCGAAGGGGCTCGTCGTCGTCGGCGTCCACACGCCCGAGTTCGCCTTCGAGCACGTGCCCTCGAACGTGCGCAGCGCTGTCCGCGACCTCGGCGTCCGCTACCCGGTCGCGCTCGACAACGACTACGCGACCTGGACGGCCTACAACAACCAGTACTGGCCGGCCGAGTACCTGATCGACAAGCAGGGCCACGTCCGCCACGCCCACTTCGGAGAGGGCGAGTACGGCAAGACCGAGACGCTGATCCGCGAGCTGCTGTCAGAGCCTGACAGCCGGCTTCCTGTGGCATCGAGGCTTTCTGACCCCACCCCACAGGACGTGACGACCGCCGAGTCGTACCTGGGGTTCCAGAGGCTCGACCGGTACGCCGGCTCGAAGATCAAGATGGGTGCGGAGGCCTCGTATTCCCTGCCGAAGTCCCTACCGCAGAACGAGCTCGCGTACGGCGGACGCTGGCGGGTCGAAGCGGAGCGGATCGTGAGCGGCAAGGGCGCGCGCCTGCAGCTCCACTTCTACGCCCACAACGTCTATCTCGTGCTGGGCGGGCACGGCCGGGTCGAAGTGCTCGTGAACGGGAAACCCGTCCGGACGGTTCGGGTGTCCGGCATCAGCCGGCTCTACACGCTGCTGCGCTATCCGAAGGTCCGGGACGCGATCCTCGAGCTTCGCTTCACGCCCGGGATCTCGGGTTACGCGTTCACCTTCGGCTAGTCAGGCTAGGACTCCGGCCGCTCTTCCTCTTCCTCGCGCTTGCGCGCCTCGTGCTCGCGCAGATAGCGCGTGAGCTCGGCGGCCAGGGCGTCGCCCGAGGGGATGTTGGCCTCCTGCTCGATCTCGTCCGCCCGCTGCTCGAGCTCCTCGACGTAGGCGGCCGTGTCCGAGTCGGCGGCAACGGCCTCGCTGACCTGCTCGGCGTACGCCTGGGCCGCCTCCTCCAGCTCGGCGACGTCGATCTCGGCCGAGAGCAGCTCGCCGAGCCGCTCGCAGAGCGTCTTGGCTGCCCGCGGGCTCGGCGTGAGCGAGACGTAATGTGGGACGGCGGCCCAGAGACTCACCGATGCGATCTCTTCCTCGCGGCATGCGTCGTGAAGGACGCCGACGATCCCGGTTGGGCCCTCGTAGCGCGACGCGGAGAGCCCGAGCTGCTCGACGAGGGCCGGGTCGCTCGCGCTGCCGGTGACCGGCGAGGGGCGGGTGTGCGGAACGTCCGTGAGCAGCGCTCCGAGCGACACCATCATCTCGACCCCGAGCTCTCGGGCGAGGTCGACGACGAGCCTCGTGAAGGCCCGCCAACGCAGATTCGGCTCGATGCCGAGCAGGAGGACGGCGTCACGGTCGGTTCCCGGCAGGTGCGCGTGGTAGAAGGCGTTCTCGGGCCAGTCGATCCGCCGCGTCAACCCGTCGACGAGCGAGACGTGCGGGCGCGCCGACTGGAAGTCGAAGAAGCCCTCCGGATCGATCTCGGCGAAGCGTTCCGCTGCCCAGGTCTTGGCGAGGTAGCCGCCGGCGAGCGAGGCGCCCTGACCGCCGTCGTTCCAGCCCCTGAAGGCGGCGACGAGCACCGGCCGCGTCAGAGCCGGCCGCTCGAGAACCCGAAGCTCGTCGGCCATGGAGCCTCAGTCTATTCGCGGCACGAGCCAGGCGAGCGGCCGCCGGAACAGCGCCGCGAGCGCCACGACCCAGGTCCAGACAGCGGCGGCCGTGGCCACGTGGACCAGCACGAGCCACCACGGCAGCCGGGTGTGGTATTGGATCGCGCCGATCGTGATCTGGACGCCGACGAGACCGAGAACTCCGACCGTCAGTGCGAGCAGGCGCGGCGACAGCGACCGCCGCGAGACCAGGTAGCCGAGCATGAAGGCGAAGCAGATCCCGAAGATCGCGGTGCCGACGGCGTGTCCGAACACCGCATCCTGGAGGCGCAAGAGCCGGTGGACCTTCGAGGAGTCGCCGGGGTGCGGCCCGGCCGCCGTGGCGACCGTTCCGGTGACGAGCAGGACGAGGCAGCCGGCTGCGGCGGCGACGGCGGCCGCGCGCAGCTCCCTGGGCACGAACGGCGGGGCCGTCCCCCGCTCGGCTCCGACGGACGCGAGGGCGACGACGACCGCGCCGGCGAGCACGAGCGCGGAGAGCAGGAAATGCGACATGACGAGGTACGGGTTGAGGTGGAAGCGGACGGTGAGATAGCCGAGCGGAGCCTGGGCCAGCGTGCCGGCGAAGACGGCCGCCGCAGTCCAGCGCGCGTAGCGCGGAAGCCGCGGGGCTCGGATTGCAGCGAGGGCAGCGACGAGCGTGGCGACGATCGCGATCCCTCCGACCAGGCGGTTTCCGAACTCGATGTACGAGTGGTAGCCCTTCTCCGGGAACGGCTGTCCCGCCTGGCAGCCCGGCCAGTGATCGCAGCCGAGCCCCGAGGCCGTCAAGCGGACGGTCGCCCCGGTGACGACGATCACGTACAGGATCGCCGCGGTCGCAACCGCGAGCGTCCGGAAGAGGGCCGGCGAGACCGCGAAGGTGCGGACGCGAGCCGCGATGCTCGTCTCGACGTGCACCGAGGAAACGTTAGAGCAACGGCTCGAGAATGTCGGGGTAGCCGTCGGCGCCGTCGAACGGGGTCGGACGGGACCCGAGGTAGAGCGGGCGGTCGGCGGCGTTCAGCAGCACCGGCATCATGTCGGCCCCGCGCAGCTGGCCGAGGATGCCCGCCGCGCAGTCCAGCTCACCGAACTTCCGGACTCCGTCTGCGCGAATGCCCGGGCCGGAAAGCACGAACGGGACGGGGTCGCCGGAATGGATTACCTCCGGGGAGGCAGGCGTCGCATGATCGCCCGTCACGCAGACGATCGCTCGGTCGAGCGGGAGATCACCCAGCTCCGCGTCGAGCTCCTCGATCCGCTGCTGCTTGACCCGAGGATCTTTCGTGTGGCCGGCGACGTCGGTCGCCTTCAGATGCACGAAGACGAACGTGTCGCCGTCGTCCAGGCACTCGCGGGCGAGCGCAAGGCGGCTGCGAAGATCGGCGCGCGCATGGTCGGTCTCCGGAGCTTCGATCGTCCGTAGGCGGACGGCGGTTGCGAGCCCGCGTAAGAAGGCGGACTCTGCGATGAACGTGCCGCGCAGTCCGTGCCGCTCCTGGAAGGTCGGGACCGGCCGCGGCCGTCCCCACCACTTGAGCGTGATCACGTTGAGCGCGGGCAGCCCTCGTTCCACGCGGGTCGCGTTCACGGGATGGGCCTCGAGGATCTCGACCGTGCGCCGCGTCCACGCCTCCGCCGCCACCGCGGTTCGCTCCGCCTCCGGAACGAGCGGCTGCGGGCGCAGGACCGGGTAGCGGTCACGGAAGAAAACATCCGAGTCCGTTACCCGCTCGTCGGCCGGGCCCGAGACGCGCAGGATCGCCTCGCCGCGACGGATGTGCTCGAGGGAGAAGCGGAGACCATCGATCTCGAGCCCGTCGCAAGCCGCGACCAGCACTGCGGCGTCCTCCTCGTCCTCGCCGTAACGTGGGCGACCGGTCAGCCAGAGCCCGTCGGCCCGGCGCTCGGCCGGCCTGAGGGCCGCGAAGGCATAGACCTCGTCAGGGCTCACCTCCCGCTCGAGCCCGAGCGCCTCGAAGACGGCCCGGCCGGGCGACTCGTCGGGACGGTAGCCAAGCATCGCCCAGTGGGCGACCTCGCTCGACGGAGCTCGCCCCGGGCCGACTGCGTAGATGACGCCGCAGGACCCCTCGAGCGCGAGCCGGTCGAGGTTCGGAGTCGTCGCCGCCTCGTTTCCCGTCCGACCGCCTAGCACGGCGTGCGCACGGTCGGCGAGCCCGTCGAGCAGGACCACGAAGATCGGATACACGCGGGCCAGGCTAGCCGACCACGGGGGGAAGCCTGGTTTCCCCCCGTGAGCCCCTGCTTGACATGGCTGCGGGTTAGGCTCTTGACGTGACTCCTTGCTCGAGCTGCGGCGCCGAGAACCCGCCTGGACAGAAGTTTTGCGGCGAGTGTGGGACCGCCCTCGCTGCGTCTTGCTCGTCATGCAGAACGACGAATCCGCCAGGGCAGAGGTTCTGCGGCAACTGTGGCGCGCAGCTCGTGCCCGCCGCAGAAGCCGTCGCCACCGGCCCCTCCGCGGGTCCGGTCGCTCCGGTGGCTGAGCGCCGGCTCGTCTCCGTATTGTTCGCCGACCTCGTCGGGTTCACGACCCTCTCCGAGTCGCGAGACGCCGAGGAGGTGCGCGACCTTCTCTCACGCTACTTCGACTCCTGCAAGCGGCTGATCTCGCTCTACGGCGGCACTGTGGAGAAGTTCATCGGTGACGCGGTGATGGCGGTATGGGGAACACCGACGGCACAGGAGGACGACGCCGAGCGTGCGGTGCGGACGGCGCTGGACCTGGTGGCCATGGTCTCCGCGCTGGGGCAGGAGGTGGGCGCGCCCGAGCTGCAAGCGCGAGCCGGCGTCCTGACCGGCGAGGCTGCGACCATGCTCGGTGCTATCGCCTACGAGGACGCGGGAAGCCATGAGCTGAAGGGGAAGGCGGAGCCTGTGCCGCTGTTCCGCGCGCTACGCGTGACCAGCGCCAGAGGCGGGGCGCTCAAGTCCGAGGGACTCGAGCCGCCCTTCGTCGGCAGGGAGCGCGAGCTCCGGCTCGTCAAGGAACTGTTCCATACCTCGGCTGAGGAGAAGCAGGCGCACCTCGTCTCGGTTGTCGGCATCGGTGGGATCGGCAAGTCACGCCTTTCGTGGGAGTTCGAGAAGTACGTCGACGGTCTGATCGAGGACGTTTGGTGGCACCGTGGCCGCTGCCTCGCCTACGGCGACGGAGTCGCCTACTGGGCGCTCGCCGAGATGGTCAGGATGCGCTGCGGGATCATCGAGGAAGAACGGCCGTCCTCGGCACGCGAGAAGCTGCGCGCGGCTCTCGCCGAGCACATCGTAGATCCGCAAGAGCGGCAGTGGGTCGAGCCGCGTCTCGCCCACTTGCTCGCGCTCGAGGAGGGTGCAGCGGGCGACCAGGAGAACCTCTTCTCTGCCTGGCGGATCCTCTTCGAGCGCCTCGCGGAGCAGTCGCCGACGGTGCTCGTCTTCGAAGATATGCAGTGGGCGGACGCTGGGCTCCTCGCCTTCCTCGAGTACTTGATCGAGTGGTCGCACAGCCTCCCGCTCTTCGTCCTCGTCTTGGCCCGGCCCGAGCTTGCGGACAGCCGACCCTCTTGGGGCGCCGGCAGGCGCAGCTTCGCCTCGATCTTCCTGGGGCCGCTCTCGCCCCAGGCAATGGGCGATCTGCTCACGGGGCTCGTTCCCGGCCTGCCGGAGGAGTTGCGTGGGAGCATCCTCGAGCGAGCCGAAGGTATTCCGCTCTACGCCGTTGAGACGGTACGCATGCTGCTCGACCGGGGAATGCTCGTGCGGGAGGGCGAGATCTACCGGCCGATGGGCTCGATAGAGGCACTCGAGGTGCCGGAGACCCTCCACGCGCTGATCGCGGCCCGACTCGACAGCCTCACGCCCAACGAGCGCCGACTGCTCCAGGACGCGTCCGTGCTCGGCAAGGTATTCACCAAGGACGGGCTGACAGCGCTAACGGGACTGTCGGACGCTGAGCTCGAGCCGTTGCTCGGCCTCCTCGTCCGCAAGGAACTGCTCTCGATCCAGGCCGATCCGCGCTCACCCGAGCAGGGCCAGTACTCGTTCCTCCAGGATCTCGTCAAGCAGGTGGCCTACGAGACGATCTCGAAGAAGCAGCTCAAGAGGAAGCATCTCGCCGCGGCGGGGTTTCTCCTGTCGCTCTCGAGCGCCGACGAGGACGAGGCCGTCGAGGTGGTCGCCTCGCATTACCTCGATGCGTTTTCGGCCGCTCCTGCCGATTCAGACGCCGAGGAGATCCGCTCGACAGCCCGCGAGATGCTCGTCCGGTCGGCGGAGCGGGCGTCTTCGCTGGCGGCAAATGCAGAGGCGCAGCGCGCATTCGAGCGTGCGATCGACCTAACGGACGACACTCTCGTCCAGGCGGAGCTGCACGACCGCGCGGGGACGGCGGCCGCGACGGACGCCCGCGCGGACGAGGCCAGTGCGCACTTCGAGCGATCGATTGCGCTCTTCGAGGCGGAGGGCGCCACTCACCCCGCGGCAAGGGTTTCCGCCCGGCTCGCCGAGATCCTGTGGGATCGCGGTCGTCTCGAACACGGCCTCGAGAGCATGGAACGGTCGTTGGCGGTGCTCTCCGATGACGAGCCAGACGAGGACCTCGCTTCGCTCGCCGCCCAGGTCGGCAGGTTCAGGTTCTTCGCGGGCGACACGGAGCTTGCGTCGCAGCGGATCGAGACCGCACTCGAGCTAGCGGAGGCACTCTCGCTGCCGGAGGTCCTCTCCCAGGCACTGAACACGAAGGCGCTGCTCCTCATCACTCATGGACGTCGAAAGGAGGGCGTGGTTTTGCTCCGATATGCCCTCGAGGTCGCACTCGAGCACGACAAGCCGTCCGCAGCGCTCAGAGCCTTCTACAACCTCGCCGACGCTGGATTGACTCACGACGACCGCTACGAGGAGGCTGCCCAGATCGTGCGGCAGGGTCTCGCTCATGCGCGCAAGGTCGGCAACCGCTACTGGGAGTGGATATTCCTCGGCGACTGCTACCCGTTCTATGCTCTCGGCGCCTGGGACGACGTGCTCGCGATGCGGGCCGAGTTGCCGGAGGAGGACTGGACCCAAGCCCGGCTCGCGTTCGGGTGCATTCTCTTCTCGGCTGTTCCCGTCTGCGTCCACCGTGGCCGGGTCGGCGAGGCGGAGCGGATGCTGGATTCTCTGGCCGAGCTCGAACACTCGGCCGACGTCCAGGAGCGCTGCTACTACGGCTTTGCCGGGGCGCAGATCCTTCTTGCGCAAGGCGATCGCGCGGAGGCGTTAGTTGTCGCCGAGTCCACGCTCGCGATGCGTGATTCGATTGGCATCGCGCATGACGCTGTCAAGGAGTCGTTTGCCCTCGCGGTGCAGGCCGCGCTCGAGCTGGACCGGCTCGACAAGGCGGACGAGCTCCTCTCCATCGTGGAGCGCCTCCCACCGGGACTGCGCCCGCAGTTCCTGAACGCGCACGTTGCCCGCTTCCGGGCCCAGCTCGCGCAACGGCGAGGCGAGGCCGATGAGGCCGAGCGCCTGTTCAAAGGAGCGAGCGGTCTGTTCCACGAGCTTGCGGTTCCCTTCCACCTGGCCGTCACCCGGCTCGAACATGGCGAGTGGCTCAACGAGCAGGGGCGCGCCGAGGAGGCGCAACCGCTGCTTGCCGAGGCGCAGGAGACGTTCGAGCGGCTCCAGGCGACACCCTGGCTCGAGCGGGCAGCTCAGACAGCCCTCGAAGTGCGCGAGCCCGAGGTGACCGTTACACGGTCTAAGTAGCGGTCAGGCGTAGACGCGCTCGAGCGAGTTGATCACGCGCGCGACCCCGGGAGGAACGAGCTCCTCCCAGCTTCGACCGGAGCGCAGCGCCTCGCGCACGTCCGCGCCCGAGATCTCCTTCTCCGCGCCCTCGTCGAGCACGACGACCTCGTATCCGGCCTCGCGCAGCCGGTCGAGCTTGGTCCCGCCCCAGTCCGAGAACAGCCGGATGTACTGCGTCACCCCGGCCGGGACATACGCCGGCCAGAGCTCCGGCTCGTTCACCGGAAACGGGATCGGATGCACGCGCGCGAGGCCGAGGCCGAGATCCGTCGCAGCGGCCTTCACCATCAGCATCCGTTCGGCATAGCTCCACGGGTTCGACTCGGGGAGGTGTCGCGCCGGGTCGCTCGGCTCGGGCTTCACCCGCGACGGATCCGGGTTGGTGATCCCGACGTAGACCTCGTCCGAACGCTCGGCTGCGCCGCGCAGGTACTCGAGGTGGCCCAGGTGGAAGGGCTGGAACCGCCCATGAATCATCCCCGCTGCGCCCATGGGAGCTTCAGTCGACGACGACGCCGGAGCCGTCCTCGACCCGTCCGACGCGGCGGATGAACAGTCGCCGTGCCTCGAACTCTGCCTCGAGCGCAGGCCCCCGCTCGGCCGGCAACGAAACGAGCAGCCCGCCCGCGGTCTGAGGATCGAATCCGAGCGAGACGAGCGAATCGGACAACCCGTTCAGCGAAACGTGCTCGGCGGCAAAGTCGCGGTTCCGCGGGTCGCCGCTCGTCTTGACCCCCTTGCGGGCGAGGTCGAGCGCTCCGTCGATGGCCGGGAACCGCTCCGACTCGAGCCGCACGCAGACCCCGCTCCTGTCGGCCATCTCGTGCGCGTGCCCGAACAGGCCGAACCCGGTCACGTCGGTGACGGCGTTCGGATCGAGCGGCCGCAAGACGTCGGCGGCGTCCTTGTTCAGGGTCCGCATCCACCGGATCGCCCGCTGCAGCTGCTGCGTGCCGGCGTGCCCCTGCTTGTAGCCGGTCATGATCAGGCCGGTCCCGAGCGGCTTGGTGAGGAACAGCGCGTCGCCGGGCCGGGCCCCGTTCTTCGGCCACACACCGTCCGGATGGACTGTCCCGATCACGGCGAGCCCGTACTTCGGCTCGGCGTCGCGGATCGTGTGCCCGCCCGCGAGCAGCCCGCCCGCGGCCCGAACCTGGGCATCTGCCGCAGCGAAGATCGCCGCGAGCATCTCGATCGGCAGCTCCTCCGGGAAGGCGGCGATCGAGAGCGCGAGCAACGGCGTCCCGCCCATTGCGAAGACGTCGTTCAAAGCATTCGTCGCGGCGATCGCGCCGTAGTCGCCGGGGTCGTCGACGACCGGCGGGAAGAAGTCGAGCGTGAAGATCAGGGCGCGCTCCGAGTCCATCCGGTAGACGGCCGCGTCGTCCGCCGGAGCGAGGCCGACGAGCAGGTTCTCGGCCTCGACCGGGACGAACCCCGCGAGGAGCTGCTCGAGACGCGCAGCCGAGTACTTGGCCGCGCAACCGCCACAGGAGGTCAGGTCGGTGAGTCGGACTTTTCCGGTCTCGAGGTCCACGGTGGGCGGAAATCTAGTCAGAAACGCTTTCCGGGTGCAACGTGCAGCCACATTGCGGCATTCCCGACCCCGGAACGGCGGCGGCGGCCCGTGTAGGACCGCCGTCACTCTCGGGAGAGAGGAAGGGGAACCCTGGGTTCCTCCGTGCTCAAAGGCGGCGGCCACGAGCGTTGCGGGAGCCGGCGCGAGCAACAGGTAGGCAATCCTCTTGTTCGACGCCATCGTCGCTTCAATCGTTGTGAAAGCTCCGGCGCTCATGCCTTCGGCCCCCAGCTGAACAGGCCGAACGGAGCTCGTCCTATACACAGACCGCCGCGCGCGAGTCCCTTCGCGAGCGACCGGCAGAGCCAGCCCGATGGTCCTTGCATGTGCAGTCCCGCGTGCTCGCGAGTAAGGACCGGCACCCACTTTCTGGCCAGTGCGCAGCTCGCCGAGCCAGACGTGTGGACGAAATAGCGATTCCCCGAGCGTCCGCTCGCAGCCCAGTGGGCGCCGGTCACAGAAGCACAGATGCTGAGTTGCCGCACTCCAGCGTGCGGATGTGCAACGGCCGCGCCTAGTGCCGCTGGGGAAACGGTGAGCGCAAGCAGTCCAAGCGTTGCTCCCGCGGTCGTCAGCAGCTTCTGCACGTTTTCCTCCCTTTCCTTGGGTCGCAGGTTGCGACACTTAGCCCATACGATGGGCCCTCTCGAGACGATCCGGATTAAGTTCCTGGACGCGGCTCGAGCTACCAGCGCGCGCAGGCCGAGAAGCCATACCTTCGTGCGGCTGCGTGGGCGGTGTTGATCAGAGCGTTGGCCCGCCTCGCGGCCGCCGTGTACGCGCTGTTGTTGCCGGTGCGCGCCGCCGCGACTACGCCCGCGATCCCCTTGTTGATGGCCTTGTCTGCCAGCCCGAGCAGTGGCCTGATTGCGGCCGCCTCGCTGGCGGGTGGCGTCAGCGCGCGGAGCGTACCCAGCGTGCGCCGGTCGATCGCGAGGACTTTCGCTCCGATGGCGGCAGCCCGCGAGGCCGGGTACAGCCGCCCGAGCTTGCGGATCTTGATGATCGCGGAGCCGCAGATCGCATCGGCCTTCGCGATGTACTGCGGCTTCGAGAGCTGTGTGCCCCCGCTCGCGGCGGTAGCGGTCACACCAAGGGCGGCGACGAGTCCGAGAATGACGGCGGTCCCGGCGAGCTTCTGAGCAGCGTGTTTCATGAATCCTCCTCTGGCTTGGGGCGACCATGTGCGACCGCGTCTGAGCTCAGTATCGGGAACGCCGCCATAGCGCCGGTATAGCCGCCAGCTTGCGCGCTCCCTCTCCCGACGAGGCTCCTTCCAACGGCACCCGACTTGCCGAGATCGTGTTGTTGGGCTTCTTGACGGAGTTCGCGACGAGGACGCGCACGCATGCAGCGCCTGGCCAGCTCTAGGGTCTAGCCAAGGGTCCGTACATGCCTCTCAGCCGAGCGGCCAATGCTTCGGCGGCCACGAGCGGGCGGTTTGCGCAGCCGGAGGCTTTACCGCGCCTAAACCGCTCTGGGTGATCCTTGGCCCAATCGAGCGAAAGGATCACCATGAACCGGCTCTTCTCGAGCACGCGCGGCACTTTCACCGCCGCCGTGGTCTTCATCCTGGCGCTTCCGGCGCTGGCGCTCGCTGCGCAGCCGTCTGCGGCAGGGCATCGGTCTGGCGCCGCGGCGAAGCCCATGAAGGGGGGCAAGTACGAGGGCGTGCTCTTTGCGGACGCGATCAAGGCGGTCTCGAAGCGCGTCGTCGTCAGCGTCTCGCCGCAGGGAAAGACCGGGCGCGTCACGTACTGGTGCGGCTCGGCCAGAGCGCCGAACTCGCTCTCGTTCAAGATCCGGCCCAATGGGAGCTTCGGGGCGACGAGCCGGACCGGGCCGATCACCTTGTGGTCAATCTCGGGCCGCTTCGTCTCCGACCTGAAGGCGGTCGTACGCCTCGGGCTCAAGACCGCCTGCGACGGCAAGGGCGGGACGCTCACGTTGTCGCTCTCGCCTCCCCAGCAGCTTCAGCTCGCGAAGCAGGCAACGGCGAAGTACAGCTCCGTCGCCGCGGCCGAGAAGGCCGGCTATCACACGGCGCTGGGGGCCGACGGCAAGCCGGCCTGCATCGCCTCGCCCACCGGTGGAATGGGGATCCACTATGAGAACCAGGCACTAATGCGCGACGGTGGCCTCGACATCCGCCGGCCGGAGATGCTCGT
>CAJDTX010000024.1_pt1 | contig 36156 bp, 32 predicted proteins | sample 7390491 | NCBI WGS metagenome assembly CAJDTX01 (sample SAMEA7055669, study PRJEB34461) | soil metagenome | biome: terrestrial ecosystem; feature: Peninsula; material: soil | place: Antarctica | collected 2016
CACAGACCACCGCGACCGTCGCATCGCCGCCGCCGAAGCACGACACCGCGTCGCCGCCTGATGACATTACGAGTCCAACCAAACTTCAAGGGCCACTAGGAGCCGGTGCAGCCGCAGGTCCGTTCCCGGATCTGACGGCCGCAGTCAAGTCTCATCGCTCGCCTTCTGTGTTGCCCGTGGTCGCTGTTGGGAAACACGGGAACTGCGGCGAGCGTGGGGGTGGGCCTGGAAATAGAGGTCGCGCCGGCGGCGGTCGGTGACGTGCGTGTACAGCTCGGTTGTGGAGAGATCGGCATGCCCGAGCATCTCCTGAACACTGCGGAGGTCGGCGCCTCCTTCGAGCAGGTGGGTCGCGAACGAGTGCCGGAGCAGATGGGGGTGAACGCGCTCGGGCTCGAGGCCGGCTTGGGCGGCGAGGCGGCGCAGGATGAAGAAGGCTCCCGCACGGGTGAGCGCGCCTCCCTGTGCGTTCAGGAACAGCTCGGGACGATGGCGGCGGTCGAGGTAAGGCCGCCCGCGCGAGAGGTAGCGGCGGAGCGCCTCCACCGCCTGGCGCCCGACCGGGACGATCCGTTCCTTGTTGCCCTTCCCGACGCAGCGGACGAGCCGCTGATCGAGGTCGACGCCGGTCTTTTCGAGGCCGACCGCCTCGCTGACGCGCAGGCCGGCGCCGTATAGCAGCTCGACCAGCGCTCGGTCGCGCAGGTCACGGGGTCGCGTTCCCCGCGCCGCCTCGACGAGCCGCTCTGCCTCGCCGGCGGAGAGCGTGCGCGGCAGCCGCCGCGTCCGGCGTGGAAGGTCGATCTCCGCGGCCGGATTGTCGCTGCGGGCACCGAGCAGGACGAGATGACGGAAGAAGGAGCGGATCGCCGCGACGCGGCGGGCGATCGTCGATCCGGCGAGGCCGTCGGCACGCAGCTCGGCCAGGTAGCGCTCGAGCTCTTCGGTCGAGACCGTGGCGGGGGGCCGTTCCAGCCAATCGCTCAGCGCCCGGAGGTCGCGCCGGTAGGCGTCGACCGTGCGCGGCGCGCGCCTCGCGGCCAGCAGGGCGAGGAAGCCTTCGACGTCCGGATCCGGCCTGGAATCGGGCACAGGTGTGAGTTCGGGGCGGGGCCGGGGTGCCCTGCCCGGATGCTCGCGGCTAAGGTGCTGCTCGTGCCTGAACCTGGTCCAGTCAACCGCCCTCGCTGGCAGCACTCGGGCGGCCGGCCCTACGACGAATTCGACTTCGGACGCACCCGCTTCTCCGACGACGCCGACCTCGTTGCGGCTCCGGCTCCGGGTCGCGGAAGATCGACGCCACGGCGTCTTGCCTCGGCACTCGCTCGCCTCGTGGGCTTTCGTCGCAGAGAAGGCACAGACACGTCACAACTTCGGAATTAGGCTGTCGGTGGGTGGGAGTGGTGGGCACCCGCTTCCCGCGCGTCTACCTAATTGGTCGATGCACGCTTGTGGGTCTCGCATGGCGTCGAGGTTGTACCGGTTGAACCCACGTTGCAGGACGTCGCGCGCCCCCTTGCCTTGCCTTCGCGATCAACGCGGCCGAACTGCGCCGGACACTGCGGGGAAGTCCCAGAGCTTCGACGAGCAGGTCATGTCGGTAGTGCACCGCCCGCTTTCCGTGCCGACGATCGCCGCGAACGAGTGGCCGCGGGGAGGATCGGCCATGCGGCGAGGCAGGAGGTTAGGGCCGGTTTCAGCATTCTGGCGCAACGTAATCTGCAGGCTTCTACGAGCGCGGGTGCGCGCGGTCGTAGACGCGGCGCAGACGGCGTCCGTCGACGTGGCTGTAGATCTGCGTCGTCGAGAGCGAGCTGTGTCCGAGCAGCTCCTGGATCGTGCGGAGGTCGGCGCCGCCTTCGAGCAGATGCGTGGCGAAGGCGTGCCTCAAGCGATGCGGATGGGGGAGGAGCCGGCGCAGGGTGCTCGTGTCGAGCCGGCGCCCGCTCACGGACAGGAAGAGCGCATTCTCGGCGCCGCGTGCCAGCGTAGGGCGGGCGTGGCGCAGATAGTGGACGAGCTGGTAGGCCGCCTCCTCGCCGAGAGGGACGACTCGTTCCTTGCCCCCCTTGCCGCGCACGTGCACGGTCTCCTGCTCGAAGTCGACGTCGGCCAGGTCCAGGGTGACCGCCTCTTGCGCTCTGAGCCCGGCGGAGTAGACCAGCTCGAGGAGCGCGCGGTTTCGCAGGGGAAGCGGCCCGTCCCCGTCAAGCGCGTCGATCGCCGCCTCCACCTCTCCCGGCGTGGGCGCGTCGGGAAGTCGCCTGCCCCTTCTGGGGGCCAGTGAGGCGTCCGGCACCCGGCTGTTTCCGAGCGTGAAGCGGAGGAATGCTCGCACGGCCGCAAGCTTCCGAGCCACTGTCGCCGGCGCAAGCCGCCGCGGCGTGCGGCCCGGCCGGGCAGCCCCGAGCTCCGACACATATGCGGCCAGCGTCGCCACGTCCACACCGTCCACGGTCTTCCGTTCGCGGCGAAGCCAGCCGGCGAACTCCTCGACGTCCACGCGGTATGCGCGACGGGTTGCCTCGGAGAGGCCGGGGCTCGCAAGAAAGCGCTCGATTCCGGCTCGGACGTCCACAGTGGACGATTCGCCGCCGCGGGCCGAACTACTTCAAATACCGGTCGAACCAGTCGAGGATGATCTCGAAGCGCGCCAGCCGGTGCTGTGGCGAGCCCGAGCGTGAGAGCTCGTGCCCCTCTCCAGGGAACCTGACGAACTCGACTTCCCGGCCGAGCAGGCGCAGGATCGCGAACAGCTCTTCGGCGTTCACTACGGGACAGCGCAGGTCGTCCTCGGAATGGAGGATCAGCAGCGGCGTCGTGATCTGGGGGGCATACGTGGAGGGGGAGATTCGCAGGTACGTCTCGGGGTCCTCGAACCAGTGAGTTCCGACGTAGGCCTTGAACCAGGTGCCGATGTCGCTCGAGCCTGCTTCGGCGATGAAGTTGTTCACGGCCCGCTCGGAGATCGCCGCCTTGAACCGATCCGTGTGCCCGACGATCCACGACGTCATGAACCCGCCGTAGGAGCCTCCGAGCACGCCCACTCGCTCCGGGTCGCAGAACTCGAACCGCCGCAGGGCTTCGTCGACCACCGCCATCAGATCCTCGTAGTCGACCGTCCCCCAGCCCGGCCCGCCCTCGGCCGGCCCTCGGATCGCACGGCCCCAGGCCTCGCTGTAACCGGATGACCCGCGCGGATTCGAGTAGACCACCGCGTAGCCCGCGCCGCCGAAGATCTGGAACTCGTCGAAGAACTTGCTTCCGTACTGCGTGAACGGGCCGCCGTGGATGCTGAGCAGGACCGGATAGCGGCGTCCCTCCTCGAAGCCGGCCGGGCGGACGATCCACGCCTCCACCTCCGATCCGTCTGCTGAGGTCGCGGTGAAGCGCTCCGGCTCGAGGATCTCGCGGCGTTCGCAGAAGGCATCGCCGAGCTGCGTCACCTGCCGTCCGGCGAGATGGAGCTCGGAAAGCGTCGTCGGGGTCGAGGCCGTGTAGACGAGCTCACCCGCACGGGCGTCGTATCCGGTCACGCCGAGCTCGCCGCCGATGATCTGCTCGTGGCCGGACCCGTCCGCGGCTGCGCGGTACGCGTGCGTGTTGCCGCTGTCCTCCACACCGAAGACGATCGACTCGCCGTCCCAGACGGGCTCCCGCACCGGAGGGTAGGGAGCGCAATTGCGGTCGAGCGCCTCGGTGAGGACGCGAGGATCGCTTCCGTCTGGCTCGACCACCGCCAGTTGCCCGTGGCGTGGAGCGTCGAAGAGCCCAGGGGTGTACACGTACACAATCTGGGAGCCGTCCGGCGACCAGGACGGAGCGGCACAGTCGCCGTCGGTGCGCGTGATCTTGACGGGCTCACCGCCTCCGGCGTCGACGACGTAGAGGTCGGTCGCGAGCTTCACGTCCCAGTCGTCGTCCCGCGCGGACGAGAAGACGATCCGCGTGCCGTCGGGCGACCACGCGGGGCCCGAGCTCTCGAAGTCGCCGCGGGTGAGCTGCACGGGCTCGCTGGAGCCGTCGGCGGCGACGACGAAGAGCTGCTGCCGGCGGTCGCCCGTCCACCCCTCGTCGTCGAGCTTGAACAGCAGCCGCTTGAACCGATGAGGAGCGCGGCGCGCTTCGTCCTCCTCCTCGTACAGCGGATCGGGAACGCGGGCAGAGAAAGCGAGGCGGGTGCCGTCCGGCGACCACACGGGCTCGCGCACGCTCTCCTTCAGATCGGTCAGGCGCCTCGCCTCGCCGCCGGAGAGGGGCAGGACGTAGAGCTGTTTCTTTTCCCCGGCGCGGTTCGACGCGAAGGCAAGTTCCGTCCCGTCGGGCGACCACCGCGGTGCCCCGTCCTGCTTCTCTCCGGCCGTCAGGCGGCGAGGCGGCGAGGAGCCGTCCGCGGGTGCCAGGAAGATCGCGCTCCTGTAGTCGTTCGCCGCCCGGTCGACGCGCGTGACCACGAATGCGACCGTTTTCCCGTCCGGCGACAGCCTCGGATCGGATGCGGAAGCTAGCTCGTAGACGTCCTCGGGGGCCATTCCGGGCATCGCGTGCGTAGGATATGGCGGTCACGGCGGCGCTGCCGCCGCATTGTTTTCTCCCTTTCGGGGGTAAGGAGACGCAGATGGCGACGACGATCGAGCCGCGGAGCGCAGACCTCAGCGAGCACGGACTCGAGGTCCGCGGCCGCGTCCATCACAACCCGACGACCGCTCTCCTCTACATGCACGCTCTTCGCCGCGGCGACGGAGTGCTTGCAGAGGGTGGGCCGCTCGTCGTCGACACGGGGGAGCACACCGGCCGGTCGCCGTCGGACAGGTTCGTCGTCCGCGAGCCGGGCTCCGAGTCTCGGATCGAATGGGGAGCTGTCAACCAGCCGTTCGAGGAGGATCAATTCGACGAGCTCCGGGACAAGATCGTCGCCCAGCTCGAGGATTGCGAGCTGTACGTGGTCGACGCCTTCGCCGGCGCCGATCCCGAGCACCGGCTTGCGCTGCGCGTGATCACGGACAGTCCTTGGCATGCCCTGTTCGCGAAGACGCTCTTCATCGATCCCTCCGAGGAAGAGCTGGCGCTGCACCGGCCCGAGGCCCTCGTGCTACACGCCCCGTCCGTCGAAGCCGACCCCGGTGCCGACGGCACGCGCAGTGAGACGTTCATCGTCATGCATCCGAGCCGGGGCGAGGTCCTGATCGGCGGCACCTCCTACGCAGGCGAGATCAAGAAGTCCATCTTCAGCCTCCTGAACGACCGCTTTCCGCTCGAGGGCGTCCTCCCGATGCATTGCTCGGCAAACGTCGATGACGACGGCCGGGTCGCGCTGTTCTTCGGCTTGTCGGGAACGGGAAAGACGACGCTGTCCGCAGATCCCGAGCGGCACCTGGTCGGGGACGACGAGCACGGCTGGTCTGACGAGGGCGTCTTCAACTTCGAAGGCGGCTGCTACGCGAAGGTGATCCACCTCTCGGCGGAGGCCGAGCCCCAGATCTTCCGGACGACGCACACCTTCGGGACGGTGCTCGAGAACGTGATCGTGGACGAGAAGGGACGGCCGGATCTCGACGACGACTCGAAGACCGAGAACACTCGCGCCGCCTACAAGCTCGAGCAGATCGAGAACGCACTTCCCGCGAAACGCGCGGGCCACCCGACCGCCGCAGTGTTCCTGACCGCGGATGCGTTCGGGATCCTCCCGCCGATCGCCCGCCTCTCTCGCGACCAAGGAATGTTCTACTTCCTATCCGGCTTCACTGCCAAGCTCGCCGGCACGGAGATCGGAGTGACCGAGCCCCAGCCGACCTTCTCGGCATGTTTTGGCGTGCCGTTCCTCCCGCAGGCTCCCTCCGTCTACGCGCGCATGCTCGGCGACAAGCTGGACGAGCACCCGGAGGTGCGCGTGTGGCTCGTCAACACCGGCTGGACCGGCGGCCCGTACGGAGAGGGTGAGCGGATGCCGATCCAGGCGACCCGGGCGCTCTTGCGAGCAGCCCTGAGCGGCGAACTGGACGACGCCGACTACCGAGTCGACCCGGTGTACGGGTTCGAAGTTCCGCTCGAGGTCCCGGAGGTCGACCCGGAGCTGCTCGATCCGCGTTCGACGTGGCGCGATCCCGAGGCCTACGACCGCAAGGCTGCTGAGCTCGCCCGGATGTTCCGCGAGAACTTCCAGCAGTTCGAGGACGCCGATCCGGCCGTCGCCGCGGCCGGTCCGGGCGCCTAGCGGAAGCCGGCACACCATCCGCCACGACCCACCGGCGTCTTACTCATTGACTTGTCGTTTCTGCCGTCTTACGTTTGGCCTGCGGATGCGCTGGTTTCGACGCATCGCTGGACTGACCTCTGCTGCTCTCGCTGCCGCGGCTCTGCTCGCAGCCGGGGCGGGCGCGCACGGCGGCCGCTCTGCGGCGCGGCTCGCCGCGTCATCAAGGCGCCGGTGCAGGGCGCTCTCGTGACGCAGGAGAGCTTGAAGGTCGTCGTCCGGACGAGCGGTGACGTCACAAGCTTCAGGGCCTGGCTCGATCTCAAGGAGATAACAGACCTCTTCCGGCCGGGCGCGAACGCCACCCGCGTGGCGGTTCTCCCGCGTGGCAACGATGCCCGTGGCGGTGCGGTACAAGGGACAAGTGCGACCGGGTCGACTGAGCGGACCCCGGGCCCTTCAGCACCCTTTCCAGCGAAGTGGAGCGGCCCGGCGATAGTCCTGCGGCTGCGCCGCTCCTTCGTATAGCGTCCCCACCGGTGGAAGCGAAGCACGACGTGCTCATCGTCGGTGCCGGCCTCGCCGGCATGCGCGCGGCGATCGAGGCGCACGACGAGGGCGCGGACGTCGCGCTCATCTCCAAGATCCATCCCGTCCGCAGCCACTCCGGCGCGGCCGAGGGCGGGATCAACGCGGCGCTCGGCAACGCCTCCGACGACAGCCCCGAAGAGCACGCCTTCGACACCGTCAAGGGCTCCGACTACCTCGGCGACCAGGACGCGATCGAGATCCTCTGCGACGAAGCCCCGGCGGACGTCTACCAGCTCGAGCGCTGGGGCGCGGTCTTCTCGCGCACCGAAGAGGGCAAGATCGCGCAGCGTCCCTTCGGCGCCGCCGGCGCATCGCGCACGGCCTATGCCGCCGACATCACCGGGCACGTCCTCATCCACGTCCTCTACGAGCAGGTGATGAAACGGCAGCTTCAGGTCTACGAGGAGTACTTCGCCTGGCAGCTCGTAATCAACGAGGACCGCTGTCAGGGCGTGATCGCCTGGGACCTGCTGAACGGCGGCCTGAAGACGATCGGCGCGAAGACCATCATCCTCGCGACCGGCGGCGCGGGCCGCCTGTACGTCGGCACGACCAACGCCTACGCCTGCACCGGCGACGGGATGGCGCTGGCACTGCGTGTCGGCGTTCCGCTCGAGGACATGGAGATGATGCAGTTCCATCCGACTACGCTCGCGCCGACCGGCGTCCTCATCACCGAGGGCTGCCGCGGTGAGGGCGCCTACCTCCTCAACTCCGAAGGGGAGCGCTTTCTCAAGCGCTACGCGCCGAACGCGATGGAGCTCGCGAGCCGCGACGTGATCTCCCGCGCCGAGCAGACGGAGATCGACGAGGGGCGGGGTATCGACGGGAACGTCCTGCTCGACCTTCGGCACGTGGGCGCGGAGAAGATCCTCGAGCGCCTGCACGGAACGCGGGAGCTGTCGATGGTGTTCGCCGGAGTCGACCCGATCCACGAGCCGATCCCCGTCCGGCCGGGGGCCCACTACCACATGGGCGGAGTCGACACGGACAACTGGGGCCGAACGAGCGTCGAGGCGTTGTACGCCGCCGGCGAGTGCGCCTGCGTCTCCGTCCACGGCGCGAACCGTCTCGGAGGGAACGCGCTGATGGAGACGATCACCTACGGCAAGCGGTCTGGCGCGCATGCTGCGGAGTGGGCGCTCACCCACACGACGGTCGCAGTGCCGCCCTCCGTCGAGGTCGACGCCGAGCGGCAGCTCAAGGAGCTACTCGACCGCACGGAGGGCGAGCGTCCCTGGTCGATTCGCAACGAGCTGGCCGAGACGATGCACGTGAACTTCGGCGTCTTCCGGCGCGAGGACCAGATGAAGCAGCAGGCGGACATCGTCGCCGGCCTGAGAGAGCGCTACGAACGGGTTGTGGTCGACGACAAGGGCGAGATCTTCAACAACGACCTGACCCAGGCGCTCGAGCTCGGGTTCCTCCTCGACCTCGCCGATTGCATGATCGTCGCGGGCCTGGCGAGGAAGGAGAGCCGGGGCGCGCACGCCCGCCCGTACGATTACCCCGAGCGCGACGACGAGAACTACCTGAAGCACACGATCGTCACACTCGAGGATGGCCGCCCCACCCTCGACTGGCGGCCGGTGACGATGACGAAGTGGGAACCGAAGGAGAGGACGTACTAAATGGCGGTTACCTCGCGCACATCTCGCACTCGCCGCGGCGCTGCAACGCGCGGCCTCGCCGCGTCCTCAGTCGCGTCCGTAGCCTCCGGCTACGAACGCTCCCTGCGTCCTTGCGAGGCGGGCGTTTCGCGGGCGGCGAGCACGATCTGCACGGGAGGTGACCGCTGATGGAGGTCGCGCTCAAGATCTGGCGTTTCGACAGCTCGACCGGCGAGCGCGAGCTCAAGCAGTACGAGGTGGACGCGCCCGAGTGGTCCTGCTTGCTCGACGTCCTCGACATCATCAAGGACAAGGTCGACGGGACGCTCGCCTATCGCAAGAGCTGCCGGATGATGATCTGCGGCTCCTGCGGGATGCGGATGGACGGCGCAGCCGTGCTCGCGTGCAAGGAGCGGATGAAGCCGATCGTGGACGCGGGCCATGTCCCGGTGATCTCGGCCATGGGCAACCTGCCGATCATCAGGGACCTCGTCGTCGACATGGGCCCGTTCTGGGACAAGATCCGCGCGATCAAGCCGTGGCTCCAGCCAGGCTACGAGGAGCCGCCGGAACGGGAATGGGAGCTGACGCAGCAGCAGATCAACCCGATCAACAAGGAAGCGCTCTGCATCATGTGCGGCTGCTGCGTCTCCGAGTGCAACTCGATGGAGTCCGACCCCGATTTCCTCGGGCCTGCCGCGCTCGCCAAGGGATTCCGCTTCGTCGGCGACCCGCGCGACAAGGCCGACATCGAGCGGCTGAACGAGTACAACGAGGAGCACGGGATCTGGGACTGCACCCGCTGTTACTTCTGCAATGAGCGCTGCCCCAAGGGGGTCGACCCGCGCGACGCGATCGCGAAGCTCGGAGCCGAGTCGATCAAGCACGGGATCGACCACGACATGGGCGCGAAGCACGCCAAGTGGTTCGTCACCTCGGCGAAGACGACCGGCTGGCTGCGCGAGACGGAGCTCGTCCCGAAGACGCAGGGGGTCGTGTCCGCGGCCAAGGAGACTCCCTTCGCGCTGAAGCTCCTCCGGCGCGGAAAGGTGCCGCCTCCCTTCCCGCCGCACGTGGCCGAGGACGTCAAGGAGGCTCGCGCGCTCTACAACCTGCTCAAGGAACAGGGGCGCGACGGAGCAGCAGGGATCGTCCAGGGCGAGAAGGCGCTCGGCCGGATCGAGTTCGTGGAGGAGGAGAGCGCGCGGGTCAACGCCCCCGAGACCGAGCCCGGCGTCGAGCCGCCGCCTGCAGAAGGATGAAGGTCGCCTACTACAAGGGGTGCTTGGCCTCGCTGTCGGCGAAGGAGCTCGACACGTCCACGCAGGCGCTCGCCCCGAAGCTCGGGCTCGAGCTCGACCAACTCGAGTCCGTCACGTGCTGTGGGGCCGGAGACATCCACGAGGCCGAGCCCGACTACTACCTGCACCTGAACGCGCGCATCCTCGCCTACGGCGAAGCAACCGGCGCCGATACGCTGATGACGATCTGCAACGTCTGCACGCTCAACCTTCGGCAGGCGAACTGGCAGCTCAAGAACGACCCCGATCTGCTCGAGCGCGTGAACACGAATCTCCAGGCCGTCGGCGTCCCGGCGTACAGCGGCGGGATCGAGGTCAAGCATCTGCTCTGGCTGATCGCCGAAGGGGACGGCTACGAACGGCTGAAGGAGGTCGCACACAGGGGCTTGAAGGGGCTTCGGGTCGCGCCGTTCTACGGCTGCCAGATCCTGCGCCCCTCGAAGATCCTCGGCTTCGAGGATCCCGACCGTCCCTGGTCGCTCGAGGCGATCATCAGGGCCTGCGGAGGCGAGCCGATCGACTATCCGGCCAAGATCAAGTGCTGCGGATTCCCGATCATCCAGGCGCGCGAGGACGTGGCGCTCGGGGAGCTGATCCAGCCGATCGAGCAGGCGATGGACGCAGGCGCGGACGTGATGGTCACGCCCTGCCCGCTCTGCCACCTCTCGCTCGACGCCTGGCAGTCGAAGCTGGAGAAGGAAACGGGCCGGACCTTCGACATGCCGATCCTCCATCTTTCCCAGCTGATCGGCGTCGCCGCCGGCCTCGAGGACTCGGAGCTCAAGTTCAAGCGGCACGTCGTGCCGGTCACGCCCGTCCTCGACAAGCTCGAGATCTGAGGCCGCACCGGCTCCTCGCAGCGGCCGCGGCGGGCGGCCTCGCCTGGGCTCACTTCGAGGCCGGCTGGGTCCGGTTGCGGACTCTTCCGGTGCCCCTGCCGGGATTGCCGGACGAGCTGGAGGGTGTCCGGATCGCGCATCTGTCGGATTTCCACCTCGGGCTGCCGTCCCGAGGCGCTCGCGCTGTCGAGCGCGCGGTCGAGTGGGTCGCCGAGCGTCGCCCCGACCTGACCCTCGTCAGCGGCGATCTCGTCTCCCGGCCACAGAGGGAGAAGCGACTGCTGGAGCTGCTCGGCCGGCTCCCTTCCTGCTACGCGGTGCTCGGCAATCACGATTTCGCCAAGAGCCGTGACCCGTTTGCGAAGGCGACCCGGCTGCACGACCTCGGTTCCGCGACGCTGCTCTCGGACGACTCTCGCACCGTCGAGCTGCGGGGGCGGTGCGTCCAGATCGCCGGAGTGGATCCTCGCTCGTACGCGGCGGGCGTGGCGCCGCCCGACCGCCTGTCGGATCCCGAAGCGGATCTCCGCATCCTGCTCTGCCACTTTCCCGGCGTGATCGACAGGCTCGAACCCGGCTCGTTCGACCTCGTTCTCTCGGGCCATCTCCATGCGGGGCAGATCTGCCTTCCGTTCCCGGGCGGGCGCCTCCGGCTCGCGCATCTGCGCTGGCACTACGTCCAGGGCATCTACGAGCGCCCCGCCGGGACGCTCCACCTGTCGGCAGGTCTAGGTACGACCTTCGTCCCGTTCCGATTCTTCGCCCGCCCGGAGGCGACGGAGCTCACCCTAGAATCAACGGAGTGGCCCCGCGCGTCACAGGCCTGACCGGAGCGACGCTCCCGACCGCGCCGACCGTCTGCCACGAGTGCGTCTTCTGGCAGTCGCGTCGCGGGCGCAGCGTCGACAAGCGCCGGTGGATCGAGAAGGCGGAGGAAGAGTGGGGCGCGTGGGGCACCGTCTACTGCGACGCCGACGGCCGGCTGCTCGGGTCGATGCAGTACGGGCCGGCGGCGCTCTTCCCGCGTGCGGCCGAGCTCCCCGGCGGGCCGCCCTCCCCCGACGCGGTGCTCGTTACCTGCGCCTATCTCGTGGACGAGTCGAGCCCCTGGGTGATGCAGTCGCTGTTCCTGACGGCGATCGGAGACGCGAAGGACAAGGGGGCGAGCGCGCTCGAGGCGTTCGCGTTCCAGTATCCGGAGGGCGAGTCGACCTACGAGCGCTTCCGTGTGCATCGAACGGTCTTCCCGCGGGACTTCCTGTCTGATTTCGGCTTCACCACCGTCCGAAGCTCCAGCCGCGTCGAGCTGGCGCGGCTCGAGCTCGGCGGCCTCCAGCTGGTTGCGGAGGGCACGCGCGAGAAGGTGCTGCGAGTGGTGAAGGAGGCGCTGGCGCCGGCGCCGGTCCCTCAGCGGCCGTAGCATCGAGGCGTATGGTTGAGAGCCATGGACGAGGCTCTCCGGTGCCCCGAGTGCGGCCTGCTCAATCCCGCCTTCACCGCGATGAGCGAGGCGGTGCTTTCGATTGCATCCGAGCTGGCGGTCGAGCCGACGCTGCAGAAGCTCGTCGATGCGGCGCGAGAGCTGGTCGATGCGCGCTACGCCGCGCTCGGCGTCCCGGACGGCTCGGGAGGATTCGCCCAGTTCCTCACCTCCGGGATGACTCAGAAGCAGTACGACGCGATCGGCGAGCTTCCTCGCCAGCACGGCCTCCTCGGCGCCATGCTCGAGACGCAGGAGCCGTATCAGGCGGATGACATCCAGCGGGCTCTCGCTGATCGCGGAATCGGCAGTCCAGCTCGCCGACGCGGATCCGGCGCAAGCGAAGGATCAGATCCGGACGGTTCAGCGCCTGGCCGGAGACGCGATGCAGGAGATGCGATCCCTGATCTTCGAGCTCCGCCCGGCCGAGCTGGAGCAGGACGGCCTCGTCTCCACGCTCGAGAAGCACGTCGACGTGCTCCGGCGGGTGTACCGCAAGGACATCGATCTCGTCGTCGAGCGCGAGTGCCGGCTTCCGCTTTGGATCGAGAGCGAGCTGTTCCGGATCGTGCAGGAGGCGATCACGAACGCGCTCAAGCACTCGGAGGCGGCGAGGCTCGAGGTGCAGATCGACATGCTCGACGGACACGCGAGGGTCGCCGTCTGCGACTTCGGAGTCGGATTCGACGTGGCCGAAGCAAAGCGTCGCTCCCGGAGGCTCGGGCTGACCTCGATGAAAGAGCGCGCGGAGGCTCTGGGAGGCACGCTCGACATCGAGTCGAAGCCCGGGAGCGGCACGACCGTCACACTGGAGGTGCGGCTTGACGGAACCGATTCGCGTCCTCGTGCTCACGAGCTTTGCCGACGACGAGAAGGTCGTCGCCGCGGTTCGGGCCGGTGCCGCGGGCTACCTGCTCAAGGAGGCGAGCCCCGAGCAGGTGTCGAGCTCGGTCCGCGCGGTACATCGCGGGGAGCCGCTGCTCCACCCCGAGGCCCTTCGCAGCCTCATGCGCGAGCTCGCCGAGCCGACCCACATGCCCGAAGGGACAGTCACCATTCTCTTCACCGACGTGGAGGACTCGAGCGGCGTCTTCGAGCGCGGGAGAGAGATCCTGCTTTCCGAGGCGACAAAGGCGGTCGCGGGGAGGACCAGGATCCGGCTCGAGGATCGAGGCGAGCACCGGCTCAGAGGCCTGCGCGAGCCCTGCCGGCTCTACGAAGCGGTGTGGAAGCTGTGACGGAACGGGTTACCGTCCTCGTCGCCGACGATCATCCGTTCGTCCGGCGCGGGCTGCGCACTTTTCTCGAGCTGCAGGAGGATCTCGAGCTCGTCGGCGAGGCGGCCGACGGGGAGGAGGCCGCGGCGAAGGCGGAGCAGCTCGTGCCCGACGTCGTGCTGATGGACGTGGTCATGCCGCGTCTCGACGGGATCGAGGCGATCCGGCGGATCCGCGCAGCCACGCCGTCGACCAAGGTGATCGTCCTGACGAGCTTCGCCGAGGACGAGAAGGTCGTCCAGGCCGTGAAGGCCGGCGCCGTTACCTGCTGAAGGACATGGAGCCGCGCGAGATCGCCGAAGGGATCAGGAAGGTCGTGCGGGGCGAAGGCCTGCTGCACCCGGCTGTCGCGGCCAAGTTGATGCACGAGGTTGCGCAGGGCGGCCGGGACAGCGCCGCCGACCTGCTCACCACCGGCGAGCTGGAGGTGCTGCGGCTGCTTGCGCGAGGGCTCTCGAACAAGGCGATCGCGGGCGAGCTGACCGTGACCGAGAAGACGGTCAAGACCCACGTCAGCAACATCCTCGCCAAGCTCCAGCTCGCCGATCGCACGCAGGCCGCGCTCTACGCAGTCCGAGAGCACCTCGTCGAGCTCTAGGACCAATGGCCGAGGAAAGATCGACCCAGCGGCCGATGCGGCGGGACGGCGGGCGTCGTATCCTCGCTCCACCGTGAAGGACCGCTGCTATCTCGTCTACGCGCTTGCGCCCGCCGGAGTCGGCGCTCGGGAGGCAAACGACCTCCTGAACGCGTACGTGGCCGATCCGGCGCGCGGGGTCGCCGTCTTTCACGACCACTTCATCGGGCGTCACGGCGGCGTCGCCGTGTTCCATGTTCAGGACGAGGACGAGCTCGCGGCGCTCGACGATCCGGGCGAGCTTGCCGGCTGGGAGCTCCAGGTCCACGGCCTCACCTTCGCGCTGACGGGTGTCGGCTTTGCCGCGCAGACCGAGTTCACCCTCGAGGCCTATCGCGGCACGTCGCTCGACGAGCTGCGATCGGCCGAGCCTGCCGACAAGCGCTACTGGTGGCACGAGGAGGCCGCCGACCGTGTCTGACGAGACCCTCGTCCGCGCCGCGTCGCTCCAGGAGGTCCGGTCGGAAGGCATTCGCGTGGCCCACGTGAACGGGCACACGCTCGCCCTCTTCGCCCAGGGCGACGACGTCTACGCGGTCGACAACCGGTGCCCGCACATGGGCTTCCCGCTCCACCGCGGCACCTGCCGCGACGGGATCCTCACCTGCCACTGGCACCACGCCCGCTTCGATCTCGCGAGTGGGGGGACGTTCGACCAGTGGGCCGACGACCTGCGCACGTTTCCCGTCGAGATCAGGGACGGCGAGGTCTGGGTCGACACGCGGCCGCACGTGGACGTGCACGAGCATCAGCGCCGACGGCTCAGAGAAGGCCTCGAGCGCAACCTCAACCTGGTAATCGCAAAGGCCGTGATCACGCTGGCCGACGGCGAGGCCGATCCGCTCGGGCCCGTCCGGATCGGTCTCGAGTTCGGAACCCGTCACCGGCTTGCAGGCTGGGGCCAGGGGCTCACGATCCTCGGCTGCATGGCCAACCTGCTTCCGAGCCTCGATCCCGACGACCGCCCCCGCGCGCTCTACCACGGGCTCTCGGCGGTGGCGGTCGAATCGGCCGGCGAGCCGCCTCGCTTCCCCCTGCGCCCGCTTCCCGGCGATGGGGCCGAGCCGGTCCAGCTCAAGCGCTGGCTACGGCAGTTCGTGGAGGTGCGCGACGCCGAGGGCGCCGAGCGCTGCATCGTCTCGGCGGTTCGCAGTGGCGCCTCCCCACAGGAGCTGTCCGACATGCTGTTCGCCGCCGCGACCGACCACCGCTACATCCAGGGCGGTCACGCGCTCGACTTCGTCAACAAGTCGCTCGAGACGCTCGACGGAGCCGGCTGGGAGGCGGCCGAGCCGGTGCTCGCCAGCCTCGCGTCCGGTCTTGCGGACGCCGAGCGGATGGAGGAGTCGAACGCATGGCGCCACCCGGTCGATCTGGTCGCAATCCTCGAGACCGCCTTCGACAAGCTCCCCACGGAGCTGGAGGCGCGGCCGGAGTGGGCCGGTCGGGATCAGCTGGTGCCGGTGCTACTCGGCGAAGACTCGCAGGCGAGCGCAGATGCGCTACTCGCGGCGCTCCGCGAGGGTGCGCCTGTCGAAGACCTGGCGTCAGCCGTCTCGTATGCGGCCGCCCTGCGCATCGCGCGCTTCCCGACGACCAACGAGTTCGGCGACTGGGATACCGCTCTCCACACCTTCACGTTCGCGAACGCGGTCGAGCAGGGACTTCGTCGCGCGCCCTCGCTCGAGCTCCTGCGCGGCGTGTTCGACGCGGCTATGAGCATCTATCTCGATCGGTTCCTGAACGTCCCCGCCACCCGTCTCCCCGAGACGCAGGACGGTGATGTGGACGAACTCCCCGAGCTGCTCGACCAGCAGCAGCAGGTCAACGAGGCGGGTGCCCTCGTCGCCGGTTACCTCGCCTCCGGGGGCGATCCCGACCGCCTGCTGGCGATGCTCGGGCGTCTGCTTCTGCGTGAAGACCGCGACTTCCACACGATCCAGACCGTCGAAGGCGCCTTCCGGCAGTTCGGGCGGCTGCGCGGGACCGAGCAGGGCATCCATGTCCTGATCGTCGCCGCGCGCTACCTCGCCGCGCACGCTCCGACCGTCCGCGCGGAAGGCCAGACCTACGAGATCGCCCGCCGCCTCCATCGCGGCGAGAAGGTGTACGAAGAGGAATGACCCCCGCCCGCCGAGCGATAGGCTGGGCGGTATGAACGACAAGAATCGTCTCGACCGCTATGCGGAGCTCGCCGTCAAGGTATGGGTGAACATGGCACCCGGGCAGGAGCTCGGCATCTGGGCCTTCCCGGAACATGCTCCGCTCGTCCGAGCGCTCGCGCGGGTCGCCTACGCCAATGAGGCGAAGTACGTCGACGTGACGTACGTCGATCAGCACGTTCGCCGCGCGATGATCGAGCTTGCTCCCGACGAGACGCTCACCTGGACTCCGCCCTGGATGATCAGCCGGCTCGAGCATCGGGTCGAGAACAAGGCGGCCAACATCGCCATCACCGGCGATCCGGAGCCCGAGCTGCTCGCCGACCTCGACGGCGAGAAGGTCGGGAAGGCGCGACCGATGGAGTTCATGAAGAGGGCAGGCGAGCTGCTCAGCGACACCCCGAACAACTGGTGCGTAATCGCCTGGCCGAACGAAGGCTGGGCGAAGACCGTGTTCGGCGAGCCCGACGTCGAGCGACTCTGGGAAGCGGTCGCCCATGCCGTGCGCCTGGACGAGCCCGACCCCGAAGAGGCCTGGAAGGAGCACGCCGCGAAGCTCGACGGCAGAGCGAAGCAGCTCAACGAGCGCCAGTTCGACGCGATCCGCTTCCGCGGGCCCGGGACCGATCTGACCGTCGGCCTGCTACCCGAGTCGATCTGGGGCGGCGCCTCCGACACGACCTCGTGGGGGCGTCGCTTCATCGCGAACGTGCCGACGGAGGAGGTCTACACGACGCCGGCGTGGGAGCGGGTCGAAGGCACCGTCCGCTCCACTCGTCCCCTCGCGCTCGCCGGGACGGTCGTGCGCGACCTCGAGATGCGGTTCGACGGCGGCCGGGCGGTCGAGGTCAAGGCTTCCAGCGGCGCAGACGTCGTTCGCGGCGAGATGTCCGTTGACGAGGGCGCCGCCTCGCTCGGGGAGATCGCGCTCGTGACAGGCGACTCGCGCGTCGCCGACGCGGGATTGACGTTCTTCGACACGTTGTTCGACGAGAACGTCACCTGCCACATCGCGTACGGGTTCGCGTACCCCGAGCGCGTTCGCGGGGGAAAGGACGTCGAACCGGAAGATCGCAGGACGCGCGGGTTCAACTACTCGGTCGTGCACACCGATTTCATGATCGGCGGCCCCGACGTCGATGTCGACGGGATCGCCGGCGACGGCACCGAGGTCCCGATCATCAGGGAGGACGAATGGAAGCTGACGTAAGGCTGCGGCGTTACGCCGAGCTGGCGGTGCGCGTGGGCGCGAACGTCGAGCAAGGCCAGATCGTGGCAGTGGGGGCGCTCGTCGAGCACGCGCCCTTCGCGCGGGCGGTGGCGAAGGCTGCATACGAGGCAGGGGCGAAGTACGTGGACGTCTCCTACCGCGACCAGCACGTGCGGCGGGCGATGATCGAGCTCGGCCCGGGCGAGACCTTGACGTGGAGCCCGCCCTGGATGGTCGACCGGATGGAGGAGCTCGGGAAGGAACATGCCGCGTTCATCTCCCTGAGCGGCGACCCCGAGCCCGACCTCCTCGCCGACCTCGATCCCGAGCGCGTCGGTCGTGCCCGGCCGATGAAGCTCGCCGAGGCCGGGTTGAAGCACACGATGCTGCGCTCGAACAACTGGACGATCGTGGCCGTCCCGAACGAGGGCTGGGCCGAGAAGGTGTTCGGCGAGCCGGACGTCGATCGCCTCTGGGAGGCGGTCGAGTACGCGGTCCGCCTCGACGAGGACGACCCCCCGGCCGCCTGGGATGCGCACCGCGCGCGGCTAGAGGAGCGGACGAACAAGCTCAGCGAGCGCCGGTTCGACGCGGTTCGGTTCTACGGCGGAGGCACCGACCTGACTGTCGGCCTTCTCCCCGACGCGCGCTGGGGCGGCGGCACGATCGAGACCTCCTGGGGACGCCGGCACATCCCGAACATGCCGACCGAAGAAGTGTTCACGACGCCCGACTACCGCCGCACGGAGGGGACCGTCCGTTCGACGCGTCCGCTGCCGCTGCAAGGGACCGTCGTCGAGAATCTCGAGCTGACGTTCGAGGGCGGGAAGGCCGTCGGCGTGAGTGCTTCGGCCGGAGAGGGCGTTGTCCGCGTCCAGCTCGGGCTCGACGAGGGCGCGCCGTACCTCGGCGAGGTCGCCCTCGTCGACAGCAGCTCGAAGGTGGGGCAGACGGGCTTGACCTTCTACGACGTTCTCTTCGACGAGAACGCGGCCTGCCACATCGCGTACGGCGCCGGACTGGCATTCGTCGTCGAAGGCGCGGAAGAGCTCGACGCGGAGGCAAAGCGCGCGCGGGGAATCAACCATTCGGTCGTGCACACCGATTTCATGATCGGCGGGCCGGAGGTCGACGTGGACGGGCTCGGCTCAGACGGCTCGGCGGTGCCGATCATCCGCAACGACGAGTGGGTTTTGAAGTAAGAGCTCCGCGATCTGGATCGCGTTGAGGGCGGCGCCCTTGCGCAGGTTGTCGCAGCAGGCGAAGAGAACGAGGCCGTTCTCGATTGTCGGATCGCGGCGGATCCGGCCGACGAGCACCTCGTCGCGTCCGACGGCGTCGCGCGGGGTCGGGTAGGGCTCGGCCAGGCTCAGGCTCGGTGCGCCCGCGAGCACGTCCCGGGCCTGGTCGGGCGAGAGCGGCGCATCGGTCTCGACCCAGATCGCCTGCGAATGGCCGACCAGCACCGGAACGCGGACGCAGGTCGCGCTGAACGGCAGCTCGGGCAGCTCCAGGATCTTCCGCGTCTCCGCCCGCAGCTTCGACTCCTCTTCCGACTCGTCCCCCTCGAAGTCCCAGTCCATCGTCACGTTTCCGTCGGCGGGGCCCTGCGAGCGGAGCCGCTCCATCGCTTCCACTCCGGCTCCGGAGGCGGATTGGTACGTGGCGAGCCGAACGCGGCGAAGGCCTGCCGCCTGGTGCAGCGGCCCGAGCGCGCAGACGAGCTGGATCGTAGAGCAGTTCGGGTTGGCGAGGATGCCCTCGTGCTCGAGCGCGCGCCTGCCGTTCACCTCCGGGACGATGAGCGGAACGCCGTCGGTCAGGCGGAACGCGGACGACTTGTCGATGCAGACCGCGCCTCCTTCGGCTGCCGCCGGAACGAGCTCGCGGCTCGCGGCAGTGCCGACCGAGAACAGGCAGAGCTCGAGCTCGCCGGCCGCGAGGGCCTCCGGCGTCGCCTCTTCGATCTCGAGCTGCGAGTCGCCGAACGCGACCGTCGTCCCGGCCGAGCGCCCGGAGGCGAACGCACGGACATCGTCGAAGCCGCGCTCTGCCAGGAGCTCGAGCGTGACCGTCCCGACGGCGCCGGTCGCGCCGACGACGCCGACCCTAGTCATGCCTTCGCTCGGCGCTCGACTGGGCCAGCTCGAAGGCCTCGTGGAGCGCCCGAACAGAGCGCTCGACGTCCTCGCGCGGGACGAAGAACGCGATCTTGATCGGGGACGTCGAGACGAACTGGGACTGCACGCCGAGCTCCCGCAGCGTGCCGAAGGCGCGCGCCGCCACACCGGGATGGCTCTTCATCCCGGCCCCGACGACACTGACCTTCCCGAGGCCCTCACGCTCGGACCAGCGTGCTCCGAGCTCTTCGAGAGCCTTCGCAGCCTCGGCACGGTCTTCCCACGGAGCCGAGAACACGATCCCGCCGTCGATCTGGATCACCGTGTCGACGTTCACGGACGCGTCCGCGAGCGTCTGGAACAGCTCCGCCGGATCGGCTCCTTCGACCTCGTAGACCGCCTCCTCGAGCTCGTGGGTCACTCCTGCGATCATCGCTTTCTCGAGCATCCGTTCGTCCTCCTCGCGTATCCAGGTGCCGTCCGCGTCAGAGAATGTCGAGCGAACGTGCAGCTTGACATCATGATTGCGCGCGAACTCGACGCAGCGGAGCTGCAGCACCTTCGCACCCGACGCGGCCATCTCCAGCATCTCCTCGTAGCTGACGGCGTGCAGCTTGCGCGCCTCGGGGACGAGGCGCGGGTCGGCTGTGAACACGCCCTCGACGTCCGTGTAGATCTCACACCGCTCGGCCCCGAGCGCCGCGGCGAGCGCGACGGCGGTCGTGTCCGACCCGCCGCGGCCGAGCGTCGTCACGTCGTGGCTCGTCGAGACGCCCTGGAAGCCCGCGACCAGCACGATCCGATCCTCGTCGAGCGCCTCATTGATGCGGCGGGCCCGCACGTCCACGATCTTCGCCTTGCCGTGCTTGGTGTCGGTGACGATGCCCGCCTGTGACCCCGTGAGCGAGACCGCGCGCTGGCCGAGGTCGTTGATGGCCATCGCGGCGAGCGCACACGAGATCCGCTCCCCCACGGAGATGAGCATGTCGAGCTCTCGCGGATCGGGCCGGTCGGAGACCTGATGAGCGAGCGAGACGAGCTCGTCCGTCGTCGCTCCCATCGCCGAGAGCACGCCCACCACGCGGGAACCGGCCTCGTGCGCGGAGACGAGGCGCTTGGCCACGCTTCGCAGCCGCTCGGGACCGGCGACGCTCGTTCCGCCGAACTTCATCACCACCGTGCCGCGCTGAGGCTGCTCGTCGACGGAGACGGCGGGGACGGCTTCGTAGTCGGTTATCACCATCGAGCTACATCTCTCTTCGACCGGTCAGAGCCCGTCCCAGCGTCACTTCGTCCGCGTATTCGAGGTCGCTTCCAACCGGAAGCCCGCTCGCGAGCCGCGTCACACGAACGCGGCCGCGGAGGCGGTCGGCCAGGTAGGCGGCAGTCGACTCGCCCGTCATGTTCGGATTCGTTGCGAGCACGACCTCTTCGATCCCGTTGCGGTCCACGCGCTGCATCAACTCGTCGATCCGCAGGTGCTCGGGCTCGACGCCGTCGAGCGGGGAGAGGGCGCCGCCGAGGACGTGGTAGAGACCTCGGAACTCCGCCGTCCGCTCGAGCGAGATCAGGTCGGCTGGTTGCTCGACGACACAGACGATCGCACGGTCGCGGCGCGCGTCGCGGCAGATCGAGCAGACGTCCTCCTCGGTGAGGTTGCCGCACTCGCGGCAGAAGCCGACACGCTCCTTGACCTCCTGGATCGCCAGGGCGAGCGCGAGTGCTTCCTCCTCGGGCACGCGCAGCAGATGGAACGTCAGCCGCTGGGCCGTGCGTGTCCCGACGCCGGGGAGCCGCTGAAGCTGCGCGACGAGGTTGTCGACCGCGGGGGAGAGCATGCAGGGATTTTGCCTGCGCGCGTCGGTCGGCCTACATCCCAGGCAGGCCTAAGCCGCCCAAGCCACCCATCGCGGAGCCGATCTTCGACTCCGCCAGGCCCTGCGCCGAGCGCAAGGCTTCGTTGACGGCGGCGAGGACCATGTCGGCCAGGAGGTCAGGGTCGTCCCGATCGATCGCCTCCGGGGCGATCTTGATCTCGACGATCTCGAGCGCACCGGTTGCCTTGACCGTGACCATCCCGCCGCCGGCGGAGGCCTCGACGGTCTCGCTTGCGAGCTCCTCCTGCGCCTTCGCCATCTGCGCCTGCATCTCCTGGACCTGCTGCATCATCTTGTTCATGTCCATCGCGCGCTCCTCGCCGGCGACCCTACCGGCCGGCGGAGCCGGCCTCCGGGCCGCCTGACGCCGCTGGCGGCACGGTGCTCTCCGCGTCCGTATTGAAATACTGTCCGCTCCGGCCCCGCACCGCCAGCGGCGCCCGAGAAACGCGCGAGCGGTTGGGTTGGAAGGGGCTCATATCGCGATCCTACTCTTCAACCTCGCGGGCGTCGAAGGTCTGCTTGACGAGCTCGACGATGTCCTCCTCGTTCGCCGGTGCATGCTCCTCCTCGGTCACGTCGGTGCGCTCTCCGAGCGCGAATGCGACGCCGAGCTTGCGTCCCGTCACTTCGTACAGCGCGTCGGCGAGCAGGGTCGAGTTCTTCGGCTCCTCGGCCATCTTGCGGTGGAAGTCCGCTTCCGGCGGAAACTCGAGCCTGAGCACGTCCTCCGAGAGGTCGGCCGGGCGCGCTTCGCGGAAGACCGATGCGGCGGGGATCGAGCGCTGCTCGACGGCCGGGAGGATGCTCCGCTGCCAGACGTCCTGGAGCTGCTCGAGCTCGAGCGACGGCGGCTCGGACGCGGGCGGAGCCTCGACTTCCCTCGAGGGGTCAGACCCCTTGAGGGAGGTTGAGGGTTGGGGCGCCGGTGCCGGCGCGGCCTGCTGCCGCTGCTCGAGCTGGTCGAGCCGGTAGGCGAGCGATTCCCGGGACAGGTCCGCGCCCGGACGCGTCACCTTGACGAGCGCGAGCTCGAGCGGAAGGCGAGGGTCGCCGCCCTGGCGCATGTCGTCGACCGCGACCGCGAGCAGATCGCAAAGGCGTAGGACGGTCGGCTCGCCGATCTGATTCGCCTGGGAGCGCAGCCGCTCGCGGGTCTCGTCCGTCACCGGCAGCGACCCGGGCGCTTCGCCCATGTGCTGGACGAGCAGGAGATGCCGAAGGTGCTCGAGCAGGTCGGTGACGAGGCGGCCGAGATCCTGGCCTTGCTCGGACAGCTCCTCGATGAACATGAGCGCGCCCGCGGTGTCCCGGTCGACGACGAGGTCGATCAGCCGGAACAGGGCCTCCTCCTCGACGGCGCCCAGGAGCTGGAGCACGGCCTGAACGGTCACGTCCTTCTCGGTTGCCGCAGCGAGCTGGTCGAGAGTCGAGATCGCGTCGCGATACGACCCGCGCGCGCTGCGGGCGATCAGCGAAAGTGCGGCGTCGGGCGCTTCGATCCCCTCGCCGTCCGCGACGCGCCGGAGCAGCCGGACCAGTTCGGGTAGCCGCGGGCGCGAGAAGACGAACGTCTGGCAGCGCGAGCGAACGGTTTTCAGCACCTTGGACAGATCGGTCGTGCAGAAGACGAACACGAGATGCGGAGGCGGCTCCTCGATCAGCTTCAGCAACGCATTCCAGGCGGCGTCCGTCAGCTGGTGGGCCTCGTCGAGGATGTAGACCTTGTAGCGGCCCTCGGCCGGCTGGAGCACGACGCGCTCGCGGAGCTCGCGGATGTCGTCGATCCCGCGCTGCGAGGCGGCGTCCATCTCGACGAGGTCCAGCGAGCTGCCGTTCGCGATCGCCTGGCAGGCATGACAGACCTTGTCCGGATCCGGCGTCGGGCCCTGGACGCAGTTGAGCGCCTTGGCCAGGATTCGGGCAAGCGATGTCTTGCCGGTCCCGCGCGGCCCCGCGAACAGGTACGCCTGCCGGAGCTGCCCGGAGGCGATCGCATTGCGGAGCGTCCGCACGACCGGCTCCTGCCCGACCACCTCGTCAAAGTCCTGAGGTCGATATTTCCTATAGAGAGCCGTCATGTGGATACCTCATGCGAAGCCGGGCTTAGAGAGCGGTCACCGATCCGATTCAAGCACGAATCGCCCGGTCTGCGTAAGCTGGCCGGAAACGCGGTCAAGGAGGAACGGATGGCAGTCGAGGAACGGACGAGAGAGCGGACGGCCGAGCTGACGCTGGAGGACTTTTTCAAGCTGCGCCGCCCGATCGAGGTCGCGATCTCGCCCGACGGTGCGCAGGTGGCGTTCTCTGTGAGTGCGTCGGTCGCGAACAAGGGCGAGCGGATCCAGAGCCACATCTGGACAGGGACCCTCGACGGCGCCTGTCAGGAAGCGACTCGCGGCAGAGGAACGGACGTGGCGCCGCACTGGTCGTCCACGGGCGTACTCGCCTTTGCCTCCGACCGCGACCATCCCGGACGCATGTCCGTCTACTTCCTCGGCCCGGGCCCCGGGGAAGCGCGACCCGTGGGCGACATCTCGGGATCTGTCGAAGACCTTCAGTGGTCGCCGAACGGCACTCATCTGCTCGTCCTCGCCGCCGACCTCGGGGCCGACCGCGCCGGAATCCAGGCCGCGACGAAGATCCAGGAGCAGGACGCCTCCGAGGAAGATCCGAAGGTCACCCGGCCGTTCGAGGCCTGGCGGCGCCTCTACCGCGTGGACGCCGAGACCGGCGAGACCGCCGAAGTGAATCCCGAAGGCGTCAACGTCTTCGAATACCACTGGGACGGCGAGCGCGCGGTCGCGGTCTGCTCGGACGAGCCCTCCGAGAGCGCCTGGTACAAGGCCTACCTCGCTCTGCTCGACCTCGACGCCCGCAGCGCCGACCGGCTCTACCAGCCGGAGTGGCAGGTCCAGTGCCCGCGGCTCCTGCGGGAGACGGTGTGGTTCGTCGAGGGTTTCTGCTCCGACCGCGGCGTTCTCGCGGGCGACGTGAAGGCCTTCGATCTGACGCAGCGGAGCGTCCGTGACGTCTCCGTCGACTGCGACGTCTCCTTCCTGCAGCCTCGAGACGACGGCCGGCTCTGGTACGCCGGCCTGCGCGGGCTGGGCTCGGCCTGCGGCTCGCTCTCGTTGGACGGAGAGATCGAGGAGATCTGGTCGGGAGACGCTTCGATCGGGCACCGCTTTCAGCCAAGTGTGGCGGCCGATGATTCGGGCCGGACCCTCGTGACGGTGCTCGAGGGGCCGGATGGGCCTCCCGAGGTCGTCGTATTGGACCCGTCGCAGCCCGACGACGGTTGGCGGCCGCTGTCGACTCTCAATGCCGACGTCCCCGACCCGCTCGAAGCCGGGTCCTGGGAGGAAAGGACCTGGACGGCCGAGGACGGCCTCGAGATCGAGGGGCTGCTCCTGCTTCCCCGCACCGGTGAGCGGCCCTTCCCGCTGATCGTGAACGTGCACGGCGGTCCGACCGGCGCCTGGGGTTACGGCTTCCTTCCCGCCGGTACGTTGGGACCGTTGTTTGCGCAGGAGGGCTACGCGCTGCTGCTCCCGAATCCCCGCGGCAGTGCCGGGCGCGGTCAGGATTTCGCGCGCGCCAACTTCGGCGACATGGGCGGCGGGGATCTTCAGGACATCCTGGCTGGGATCGACGCGCTGGTCGAGGAGGGTGTGGTCGACGGCGACCGGGTCGGGATCACCGGCGGGAGCTACGGGGGATTCATGTCCGCCTGGGCGGTCACCCAGACCCACCGGTTCGCCGCCTCGATCCCGCTCGCGTGCGTCTCCGACTGGCGGAGCTTTCATCTCACGACGAACATCGGCCGCTTCGACGAGCTCTTCCTCGACGCCGACCCGTTCGAGGAAGGCGGCGAGTACGACGCGCGCTCACCGGTCGTGCAGGCCAAGAAGTGCAAGACGCCGACCCTGATCCTCCACGGCGAGGAAGACCTCTGCACTCCGATCGGCCAAGCGAAGGAGCTCTACCAGGCGCTCGTCGAGGCAGGCGCCGAGACGGAGCTCGTCGTCTACCCGCGCGAGGGCCACGGCCTGATGGAGCGCGAGCACGTCATCGACGCGTGGGAACGGATCAGAGACTGGTACGCCCGCCACCTCGGGGGCGGCTAGCCCGGCCGCGCGTCCCGCCGTCGAGACGAGCCCCCGGGAGGAACTTGCGTCGCTTGCTCGGGCCAGGCTGAACCGCGGCACCTGAGAGGCAATCCTTAGCGCTGCTTCCTTCCGGACCTGACGCGGTTCGGATGCTCCCAGTGCGCGGAACCTGGCCGTCGACGCTGCGTGCGCGAGCCCAGGCCCCGAAGGCTCCGCCCCTCGGGCGGTATTCGGCCCCGCTAGAGCGGATTACGGGTTCAGGGAACCGCTAGCTCCCCGCCTAGCGCGACCGGGCAACGCAGATGGTAGCCCAGCGAGGGGGCGGCAGGACTTGATGGCGATCGTTACGATGCGCTCGATGCCGATCGCCGACGTCATGAGCCCGAAGGTCGTGAGCGTGCGCCCCGAGGAGACCGTGCAGGTGGCAATCTCGCGGATGCTCGAGGACAACGTCGGCTCGGTTGCCGTCTGCGAGCAGGAGCGCCTGGTCGGAATCTTCACCGAGCGCGACGTCCTGCGCCTCGCGGGCGAGGGAGCGGATTTCCAGCTGCTCAGGGTCGGCGACGTGATGACTCGCTCGCTCGTCACCGTCACGCCGGATGTCGACGTGGTCGACGCGGCCCGCCTGATGAGCGAGCGAAAGATCCGGCACCTGCCCGTGCTACACGGAGAGCACCTGCTCGGGGTCGTAGGAATTCGCGAGGTGATGCGTAGCCTCGTCGAGCAACTGTGGCGCAAGCACGACCCGGAGATTCGCGAGACTGCGCGCGGGTTGCTCGCCCGCGAGCCTTCAGCGTCGCCATAGGCTCCGTTCTGGCCTGTAATCGATCTGATTGGTGTCCGTAAGAATTCTGTGGCTCTGGTTAGCTGTGTCTGCCCGGGTGGAAAAAGCCTGATGAAAAGGATGCCTCGAAAGAGGCCAAAGGGGGTCTTTAGATGGCACGCATGTTTCGATACCGCCCGGTGGTCGCCGCTCTGATCGCAGCTGTACTCGTGTCTGCGCTGAGCGTCGGGGGCGCGGCGGCAACCGGCCTGATCACCGGGAAGCAGATCAAGGACCATTCGATTCGGCTGGTCGACCTCACCAAGGCTGCCCAGAGAAAGCTTCACGGCCAAAGAGGGCCGCGGGGCCTGCCGGGGGCGCAGGGGGCGCAGGGCCTGCCGGGCCCGGCAGGCCAGTCGAGCGTGCTCGCCTACGCGCACGTCTCGAAGAGTGGAGGCGTGATCGGAGTCGACTCGAAGAACGTCAAGCAGGCGAACCTCGTGAGGACCGCGACCGGGCAGTACTGCTTCCGCGGGCTTTCGACCTCGCTCAAGAACGCGATCGCGAGCCCGTCCGGCGGCAAGGCGATCGGAGCGGTCGTCGGTACGGCGACCGTGAACTGCAATTTCGTCGTCTCGACCTACGCGGCGAACGGCGCGCGGGTCGACAACGCCTTCTACGTGCAGTTCGCCTAGCGAAGCACAACCATTTGAAGGGGCCGCCTCTGAAGCGGCCCCTTCGCAGGTCTGCTAGCAGTGGAAGCTGCCGGTCGCAGTCCCTTTGCTGCCCCTGATCCCTCGGACGACGAACGTTCCGGCATTCGCGGTGCCCTTGAACGAGACGCCTCGACCGCCCCAGCGTTTCCCGTTCGAGTACGCGATCACGCCCCCGCCCGTCGGGTGGGACGGGTTCCCCGAAATCGTCAAGCCGAAGTACCCCTGGCCGCTGTTGGTGGTGGCATTGGGAGTTCGCACCCCAAGCCCGAGCGAGAGCAGCGGACCGCTCCTCAGTTTTTCGTGCCTGCACGACCCGTTCCTGAACGTGACGCCTGGGAAGACGCTGAGGTGTGCCGTCGCGGCCCGCAATAGTGCACCGTGCGATTGACGATCCGCGCCTTGCAGTCTGCGCTGTGGACGTCTGCGCCCTTGGCGCCGGCGCTCCCGGTGACGAGGGCGAGCACGACGGCTGTCGCCGAGCCGAGTACGAGTGTGCCTGACCAGATTTTGCTCAAGTGTCCTTCCTTTCCTCCTTTGGGGCCTGCGGCTCGATCCAAGCCCATTATCGGCCGTACCGCCGGAACAAGTGGCGTGTGCGGCGCGCCGAGTGCGAGCTTGTCAGACCTCGCGAATGCCTTCGAGCTAGGTTTCGTCGCCGTGACACCGCGTGTGCTGATCCTGACCGCCAGCGTCGGCGAGGGGCACGATCTCCCCGCGCGCACTCTTGCCGAGCAGCTGCGCGCCGAGCGTCCCGGCGTCGAAATCGAGACCGAGGATTGCCTGGTTGCAATGGGACCTGTGATCGCGCTCGTCGCCGAGGGGGCGCCAAGTGTGATCTTCCACCGTCTCCAATGGCTATGGGACGTCGGGTTCTGGCTCGTCGCCAGTACCGCCCTTTCGCGCCGCCTCGCGCAGCTAGCTTTGACTCGCGTCGGCGGTCGCGGACTCCTGCGACTGATCGAAGCGAGGCGCCCCAATGTCATCGTGTCCGTCTACCCGGCGGTCACCGAGGTACTGGGTCGGCTTCGTCGCAGAGGGCGGATCGGCGTACCTGTTGTCGCCGCGATTACTGACATTGCGGCGCTTCATTACTGGGCGACGCCTGGGGCGGATTTCCATCTCGTGACGCATCCGGAGGCTGTCGAGGAAGTGCGGAAGATCGCCGGGGCAGATGCGACCGTCCACTGCGTCCACGGGCTGACAGCGCCCGAGTTCCGGTTCCGTCGGGCCGGCGCGGACGCACGCCAAGCTCTCGGGCTCGAGCAGAACGGGACGATCGTCGTTGTTTCGGGAGGCGGCTGGGGCGTCGGCGATCTCGAAGGAGCGGTCGAGGAGGCGCTCGACCTCGAACGGGTGTCGGAGGTCGTCTGCCTCTGTGGCCGCAACACCAAGCTGAGGCAACGTTTGGCGCGTCGCTTCGAGGCAGAGTCTCGCGTTCGCGTCGAGGGCTTCACCAAGCAGATGCCCGACTGGCTTGCCGCGGCTGACGCGCTCGTCCATTCGACCGGCGGTCTGACCATGCTCGAAGCGCAGATGCGCGGCTGCCCCGCGATCTCTTACGGCTGGGGCCGCGGCCACCTGCGCCTGCATGATCAAGCGTTCCGGCGCTTTGGGCTTGCCGAGGTGGCCGAGACTCGCGCGGAACTGCGCACGGCCCTGGCCGTTGCGCTCGAGCGTGGCCGGCGGTCGATCGACGGCTTCGCCGATCTTCCCTCAGCCGCGTCGTTCGTGCTCGCCGCCGCGGAGGCAGCTCGTTCGAGCCATGCGGGTTGACGTCCGGGTCACCGCTCTTGCAGGCACAGCTCTGGTCGGGTGGTGGTGCGCCCCGGCTCCCGCGCCGGTCGTTCCACTGGTGGCGGCGGCATTCGGTATCCCCAGGCGCCTGGCGAGACCGTGCGGCATCGCGCTCACCTTTGACGACGGGCCTCATCCCGAGGGGACTCCAGCCGTCCTTGACGTCCTCGATCGTGCCGGCGTACGGGCGACGTTCTTCCTGGTCGGCGAGCAAGTTAGGCGCTGGCCGACGCTCGCCGCCGAGATCGCAGCCGCTGGGCACGAGATCGCAATCCACGGGCACCGGCATGTGCTTTTGCTGCACCGTAGCCTTCGTGCGGTTCGGGACGACTACGACCGCGCCGCCGAGATCATCGGCGAGGCCGCGGGTTGCGCCAGTCGGTGCTACCGGCCGCCGTACGGCGTCTTCGGCGCGGCTGCCTTGTCACGTTGCCGAGCGCACGGATGGTCGCCGCTGCTTTGGTCTTCCTGGGGCCGCGATTGGGAGGCGCGTGCGACCCCCGAGACGATCGCGAGTCGGGCCACTCGGAAACTCAGCGGCGGCGACGTCGTTCTGCTACACGACGCCGACCATTACAGCTCGGTCGGTTCTTGGCGCAGGACGGCACTCGCTCTGCCATCGATCATCGACGCCGCCGCGGAGACCGGTGAGCCGCTCGTCTGCGTTACCCAGTCGACGTAACGGCGCATTCCTTCCGCAAAGTGGGTTTCGGCGCGCCAGCCGAGCTCGGTCGCCGCGCGGATTCCCGAGATCAACCCGATCCGAAGATCGGCGGGCCGCTCGGCTTCGTAGACGATCGGGACGTCTGCGACGAGTTCGCGCACCGTGTCCGCGATCTGCCGCACGCTCACCGATTCTTCGCCGACGAGGTTGTAGATCCGTCCCACGGCTGTGGGAGCGAGCGCCGCGACCACACCTTCTGCGAGGTCTTCGACGTAAACAAACTGGCGCGACTGTCGACCGTCGCCTGCGATCTTCAGCGCTTTGCCCGCGCGCGCGCGCGCGACGAACGCCGCTACGACGGCGGCCTCGCGCAGGCGCGGGCCGTAGGGGATTCCGAAGCGAAGGATCGTCTGACTCAACCCAAAGAGCTCTTCGTAGGATCGGCAGTACATCTCCCCCGCACGCTTCGTGGCGGTGTAGAGGTGCGGAGGCAACACGAGCGGCGTGTCCTCGCTGATCAGGGACTGCACCGGCGCGCTGCCGTACACCCAGACCGTGCTTCCGAACACGAATCGCTCGATTCCCTCCATGCGTGCTGCCTCGAGGATCGTGTGCGTGCCGCGAACGTTGACCGCCTCGGCCCGCACTGGGTCTGCGACGACCGCATTTACGTCGGCGACCGCCGCGAGATGCACGATCGCGTCGCAACCTCGAACGGCGCGCCGAACCGCGTCCTCGTCGAGCAGATCACCGCGCACCATCTCGACCTCGCCGGCCGCGTGATAGCGCGAGCGGACAAGATCGAAAATCCAGGGCTCATGGCCATGAGCATGGAGCCGGTCGACGACGTGCGAGCCGATGAAGCCCGCCCCGCCGGTCACGAGCACCCTCACGAAGCGATCGCCTCAGGTGCCGACCCGAGCGCCGGCCGGTAGTAGAGCGGCGCGCACCAATGGTTGTTCGCGACCCAGTCAGAGTTGGGCAGGTCGACCTGCTGGCCGAGCACGCGGTGACAGGGCGCGTCGTAGACTTTGCCGCTGGAGCGCTCGAGCGGCTCGAAGACGATGTACTTATAGAGGCCGGAGACCATCCCGTCGGGGAGCTCGACCCGGGCTGGGAAGCGCGGATCTAAACGCTCGCGCGCGAAGGCGTTCTTCCACGTCACGATCTCGTCGAGACGCTCGACGCCGACAACACCCAACGCGGCCGAGAACTCGCTCATGCGGTAGTTGAGCCCCGGAGTGTCGTAGCTCGGCTTGCCGTAGTTGCGAAACGCCCGCGCGAACTCGATCACGTCCGGGCGAGAGGAGACCAGCATTCCCCCCTCGCCGGTGGAGATGGTCTTGGTGGGCGCGAACGACCAGAGCCCGGCGTCGCCCCATTCCCCAGGCCGGCGCCCGTGCCAGCTCGCACCGTGAGCATGGGCGCAGTCCTCGATCAAGACAATGCCCTCTGCGCGACAGTAGGCGCTGATTCGCTCGACGTCGAAGGCGATGTGCCCGCCAATGTGGACCAGCACCGCCGCGTACGGCTTGTGCTCATAGGCCTTCCGCTCGAAGTCTTCGAACGACATGCAGAGGTCTTCACGGTTGCAGTCGACAAACACGACCAATCCACCCGCCGCTTGAATCGCCAGAGGCGTGGCCATGAACGTGTTCGACGGACACAGCACCTTCCTGCCGCGCAAACCGAAGAACTCGAAGGCGGCAAGGGCGGCACCGGTCCAGGTGCCCGTCGCAACAGCCGGCAGGCCATTCCACCCCGCCCACGCTTCTTCGAAGGCATGAGTCAGAGAGCCCTCAGACCAGACGTTGGCGTCGATCGCTTGATCCCAGAGCGCGTGGAGCCGCTCGCGGTCGCGGTCATCGAAGCCGATGGCGAAGTCGTCAAGGTCCAAGACGGCGGTAGCTCGACGCGGCCCTTAGCGAATCCCTAGGTCGCGCGACGATCCGAGTGTTGAAAAGAAGCAATCGATCCTGACGGATCCCTGATTATCGAGCTGGCTCGACCAGTTCGGTTGAGCATCGCAGAAAGGCTGCAGAGTGCGCGTGGGGTTCAGAAACTGCGTCATCGGTGGACGAGTCGTCCGAGTGGAGGTCGCAGCGGCGAACACTGATCAGGTCTCTCGGATCGAAGGGTGGAGGCGGTGCGCTCGTGGCAGGCGCTCGTTGAGCAAGCGCGCGGCGCTCCAGCTTCCGATGCCAGCCGCGGTGGCGTCGCCGGCGCTTCGCAGCGTCGAGGCCGAACCTACGGCAAAGACGCGCGCGGGGACGAGTGCCGTCGGCTGCCTATGGGGAGCGGTGTTTCGACGCGGCGGTGGACGATAGCGTTGCCGCGTTTTCCTGCTGTCCCGAGGACGCGCATTGCTCGCAGGCAGTAGGCCATCTGTTGGGCGAGCCGGCGCTCGATTGCGGCTGCCTCGGCGAGCTGGGCGGTGTCGAAGAGCTCGGGAAGGCCGGGCGGGAGCAGGCGGGCGGCATCGCCCGGGCAGGCGATGCGGACGCACCGTTCGACCGAGACCAGCCGGCGGCCGGCCACGACCCAGCCGTGCCGTCGGAACGCCTGCCCCTGGCGGTAGACGCGAAGCTCGTCTTGATCGGTGAGGATCAGATCGAGCTCGAAGCGCGGGCAGCAGAGCAGTGAGGGGATGCTGACGAGCCGGTTGAAGATGTCTTCGATCCGTCCGCGGCGCGGTGAGCGACGGGCCGATAGCGGCTCGCCCTCGTCGGAGAGCCTGACGATTGTGCGAACGAGCGGCACGGGGGCGACCAGCCGTACCCGATGCTGCCCAGTCAGCAGCTCGAGCTTTCGTCGCAGCGGCGCGAAGCCGCCGGTCTGGATCTCGACCAGCAGGTCGCCGCGGACGAGGTCGACGACGAAACCGTCGACGACCTCCTCGATGCGATCGCCCCGGCGTCGGTACCAGTCCTTGAGCTGAGCGTGGAGTGCGCCCTCGTTGAGCGTCCCGATCGCCGGGATCTCAGCTTGGCGTGACGCGGCGACCTCGAGGACGGAGTGCACGACGACGCTTCTTCGCCGTCGCGGCGAAGTCGCCTTCGCCAGATCACCAGCTGGGACGGGCCGGCGCCCACCAAAATGCGCGGCCACGCCGCATGGTTGAGCCAAGTCCATTTTTGTCAGACTGACAAAAATGCGCGCCGGGCCAGCACGGGGTGGACGGGCTGCCGGCGCGCAAAAAAACGGCCGCAAGTCGACGAGGCAGCTGAGCCCGGCTCCTCGGCTAACCCTGCGCGGCCGGGCGTAGCCTCCAAAGTCGATAGCGATGCATGCCTCATCCCCGACTACCGCAGGCGTCGTGATTGGGTTCGATTTGAAGCCAGGTGGCCCGGGCCGATCTCACCCTCTGTCCCGTCGCTCCGCGTGGAGGCTAGTAGGGTCAGCCGTGATGGAACTGACACTTGCCGGCAAAGTGGCGGTCGTGACCGGCGCCACCAGTGGAATCGGTCGCGCAACCGCGGTTGCATTCGCACGGGCCGGCGCCCGGGTCGTAGTCGCCGGTCGGCGGCAGGCCAAGGGCGAGGAGACCGTCAAGCTGATCGAGGAAGCCGGCGGGGAAGGGATGTTCGTGCGCGCGGATGTATCGGACGAGACGGACGTCGCCGCGCTCATGGACGCGGCGATCGGCACCTACGGTGGGCTGGATTGTGCCTTCAACAACGCGGGGCGCGAGGCGATCGCGGGCCTGGCCGATGCCTCCGAGGAGGACTTTGACGCCGAGGTGGCGGTCAATACCAAGGGCGTCTTCTTTTGCCTCAAGCACGAGATCCGCCACATGCGAGAGCGGGGAGGCGGCGCGATCGTGAATACGACCTCGGTCTCGGGCCTACGTCCGACCAAAGCACAGGCCGTCTATGGGATGAGCAAGGCGGCCGTCACCTACCTGACGCGGACCGCGGCGGCCGAGGTGGGCAAGCAACGGATTCGTGTCAACGAGATCGCACCGGCGCTCCTGATGTCGGACATGGTCAAGCAATACTTCGAGGGGCCGAACGCCGTGTCACTCGATGCGGTCATTGCTCGCCTGGCGCTCGACCACATCGGGACTCCTGAGGACGGTGCGCGGGCGGCGCTCTTCCTGTGTTCGGATGCTGCCTCCTACATCACCGGAGTCACCCTGCCGGTCGACGGAGGATTCCTGCTCTACAACGCCGGCTCGGCTTAACCCTGCGGCTGGCCTAGCGTTCTCAGAAACTCCTCCTGCGACCCTGATCACGGCATGACGAGGGTCTGATCTCCAACATCGACCCGTGCTGGAACGCGCGGGCAAGAGCTTGAGCCGCGCCGTCGGCCGCTTTCCGGATCTGCTCGCTGCTTCCGAGCGCGACCGAGATCGTCGCCTCGCTTGGCCTCGCCGAATCCCTCGTCGGGGTATCCGAGGAGTGCGACTGGCCGTCAGAAATCCACTAAACCGACTCGTGCTGGAACCGCGCACGCACACGCGCGCGCTGAATTGCTCGTGGGCCTAGCGTGGCCGGCCAACGCGCTGTCTACACAGTTTTCAAGAACGGTCCGGTCTCATAGGGACGCCGACGGCGCCGGTACGTCTCGCGTCTCTCAAGATGCTGCCGGTGTTTTTGGGAGCTGACGCACGCTGAGCTGCGGGTCCGGACAGCCCGGACGACCTGAGCGGCGCCCCTCACTTCGGCCTCGGAAACCGGAACGTTTCCACCGCGTTTCCAATGGCCGCCGCCGAGTCCTCCCGAACTGAACGGTACACGTGGGATCAAACCCGGATTCGATGGAGCCCCTCCCAAATCTCGGATGCGGCAGCACGGGTGACCTGAATGTGAAGGATCTCATCGGCGCATCGCGCACGGCAGTCCATGTCGACCTCGTCGACCTCGTACGGTTCAGGCAGCAGTTGGTTCTCGTGAGCCCTACCCGGCGCCCGGCCCTCCCAGCCACATGTAGCTCTCCCAGGTCGACCCACTCGAGAAGTGGGTCTCGAGGTCGTACCAGGCAGTGTTGGTGACGGCGTTCGAGCCGCCCGTGTAAGTCGAGAGCGAGCCGGCCGTGCCGGACTGGTACTTCAGGTTGTGGGCATAGCCCGAGTACGTCCAACGCGACGAGGGGTAGTAGCCGCTGGCCATGTCGGTCTTCGTGTTGCCGGAATGATCCGACGAGTCGACGACCTCGCCCCACCACCCGACCGTGTCGGCCTTCGACCGCAGCCCGGACGTGGCGTACAGGCTGGCGGGGTAGTAGCCGATCCATTCGCCGTTGCAGCGCACCCACCAGTTGCCCTGCCACAGCTGCACCTTCAGCTGGATCATGTACTGCGCCCCGCCGCGGATGCTTGTCGGGCTGAAGGCCGTCTCCGGGAAGATCGAGCTGGAGTACTGCACCCAGCCGTCGACGTCGCGATTGTATCCGCCGATGTTGTCCCCGCTCTTCGAGTACCCGTTCGTCGTATAGAAGACGAAGAGGTGCGGCACCCAGTCGCCGTAGAGGTCGCGGTACTCCTGCCAGCCGACCTCGACCGTTTGTAGGCCGTTGCCGCTGCCCCGGATGAGGCCGAGCTGAAGCAGGGAGAACTCGTCTGACCATTCGGTGTATGGGTCGAACGCGGACAGCGCGCCTTCGGTGCCGTAGGCCGTTACGGACTGCTGAGTCGAGGCGTAGTCGTGGACGCTACCGTCGGCCGGCACCTCGATCTTGTGGCCGTCCTCGGTCTCGATCGTGTAGGTCCGCCGGCCGTGCTTCGACAGGTACTGCTCGAGGTTCTTCCACGACGGCACGCGCTGGAGGTTCTTCCGGGCGATTGGAACCGTGCCGGCGGGCCCGCGGACGGCCTCGGCCTGCTCGAGCTCGAACTTCACCGGCTCCTCGGCGCGCCGCCCCCGGACGGGCTTGAGCCGGATCGAGTCGGAGGGAGGATCGGCGATCTTGCCCCGGGCGACCTGGGACTCGATGTCCACCCAGTCCAGGGTCTGGCCGCTCGGGGTGCGCGTCGTCTTGACGACCTCGAGCCCCTCAAGTCGCGTCTTGAAGTAGTCGCGGATCTCCTTCTGGTTCCGCTTTGACGCGGTGGGGTCCTTGACCTTGCGGCCGCGGGGGCGAACGTTCTCGCCGCGCTCCGACTTCGGGTTCGGGAGGGCCATGCGGCTCCTTTCCTAGCTGACAGCGAAGGCTCCTACGGCGGGCAAGTACCCGAGGGCGCGAGCCTCCGCGACCAGAGAGTGTATCGCGCGGACGCGCTCCGAGTGAATCGGCGGCGGGTCTCTCGTCCACTGCTGCGAGAATGCGGAGCGCGGAGCGAACAGTGCGCTCGGCGTGGTCCTCGTCGTGCGTGACGGGCGCGCCGAACACCGCCATTACGGCGTCGGCGATGAACTTTCTCGACCGTGCCCCCGTAGCGCTCGATCTCGCCTTTCAACGCGATGCCCGGCTTGCGTCTCGAAGACTGCGACCTCGTATCGCTCGACCGTTGGTGCCTGCGTCGCACCCATGTTGTCGGCAGCCTGCGTCCGAAACATGTTTGCCCGTTCGTCGCTCGCTTGCAGGGCCGGCTCGTCTTCCCAGGGTGGCAACTGGAATCCGTCACGACGCCTACGCGAACGCCCACCGGATCCCGGTCGAGCTGGCAAAGCCAGTCAACAATCAGGGCAAGTACCTGCATCCCGAGTTGTACGGGAAGCCCGGCTCGCTCAGCGTGGTGCCAAAGGGGGTCGCGAGCGCGCTCAAACAGGCGCGGCGCTGACAACTCCAAGTCGAAGGGGCGGCGAGGTTTCAAGCCTCGCCGCCCGGAAGCAAACGCCTAGGACATCCAAGGACGCGGTCGATGCCGTA
>CAJDTX010000026.1_pt1 | contig 32116 bp, 33 predicted proteins | sample 7390491 | NCBI WGS metagenome assembly CAJDTX01 (sample SAMEA7055669, study PRJEB34461) | soil metagenome | biome: terrestrial ecosystem; feature: Peninsula; material: soil | place: Antarctica | collected 2016
TCTGGCGCATGTGGCAAGACCGCACCCCCTACGACCCCGCCCGTCACGGCAGCCTCAACCGCATGCTCGCGGCAGGAGGTTGACACAGGGCGTCTCACGTCTCCAGACTGAGGAAGCTGACGCCGCCGCACAGCGACCGGGACACGGTCGAGGAGTATCTGTTCGTCCTGGACATGAAGGCGAAGGCCCTCCGCGACATCTGGGATGCGGCCAGGGCGCATGACGGCCCCTTGATCAAGCGACTCGAAGCGCAGGGAGCCGCGATCGACAAGCGGGCAGATTCGCTCGCGCGCCGGCTCGGCCTGAACGTCTGCGCAAAGGGCCCGTAGGCGAAGGGGTCACGCCGCCGGCGTCGAAGGACGCGCGCGATGGCACGGCGCCGAAAGAAGCGTGCGCTCCGGCCGCGCATGCCTGCGCGCACCAAGAGGAAGAAGCGCGGGGCGAAGACGCGCGGCCGGCAGCATCCCGAGCTGATTGGGCTTGGGCTGGTCGCGTTCGGGATCTTCATGGCCGCCGTCCTGTATGGGGACTGGAGCGGCGGCTACGTCGGCGCCTGGATCGCCGACGGCTTCCGTGCCCTCGCCGGCTCGCTCGCCTACGCGCTTCCGGTCGTCTTCGCCGCAATCGGGTCGTTGATGGTCGCGCGCAGCGCTCTCCTCGACCTGAGGCCGTTTCGCACCGGGCTCGGCATCCTCGGCATCGGGCTCGTGCTCACGCTCGGTTCAGCGCACGGCGGCTACTTCGGACGCGGCCTCGAAGGCCTGTTCGCGAAGCTGCTCGGCCACGGCGGAGCGACGCTGCTCGGAGGGACGACGATCGCGATCGGTGCGCTCCTCCTCTCCGGGGCCTCGATCGGCCCGCCGCTGCGCCGCTCCGGCGCAGCGGTGCGCCGCGCCGGAGGGGCGGCCCGCCGGAGGTTCGAGTGGCCCACGCCGCAGCCCGTCGCGGCACTGTCCGGCAGCCCGTCGCTCGCACCACCGCCCGCTCCTTCGCCGCTCGTCGATGCGTACCGCGACTACCCCGACGTCGTCGGCGCAGACCTGAACCCGCCCGGGCCGCCTCCGCTCCTCCTCGAGCCGGAAGACGACCAGCCGAGCCTGTTCGACGCCACCCCGCCGGCCGGGGCCTCCGAGTACCGGCTCCCGGACCGAGGCCTCCTGCGCCGCTCGGATCCCTCCGGCGTCACCTCCGACGAGACGGGAGCGCGCATCGCCGAGCAGCTCGTCCAGACGCTCGCCAACTTCGGCGTCGAGGCGACGGTGATCGGCCAGATCTCGGGCCCGCGCGTCACTCGCTACGAGCTCCAGCTCGCGCCTGGGACGAAGGTCTCCAAGGTCGCAGCGCTCAAGGACGACCTCTCGTACGCGCTCGCCACGACCGAGATCCGCATCCTCGCGCCGATCCCCGGCAAGCAGGCCGTCGGCGTCGAGCTGCCGAACTTCTCGCCCAACCTCGTCACGCTCGGGGACATCTTCGAAGACCTGCCCTCGACGGCGAGCCCACTCGCGGTCTGGCTTGGCAAGGACATCTCCGGTGCGCCCGTGTGGACCGACCTCGCGCGGATGCCGCACCTCCTGATCGCCGGCACGACCGGCTCGGGGAAGTCGGGTTGCATCAACACGATCCTGACCTCGACACTCCTGCGCTCCACGCCGGACGAGGTTCGCTTCATCCTCATCGACCCGAAGAAGATCGAGCTCAACCACTACGAGTCGATCCCGCACCTCTTGACCCCGGTCGTCTCGAGCCCGAAGGAGGCCTCGGCCGTCCTCACCAACGTGGTCACCGAGATGGACCGCCGCTACGAGCGGCTGTCCAGCGTCCGCGCGCGCAACCTGCACGAGGCGAACCGGGTGCTGCGGCAGCGCGGCGAGGCGACGATGCCGTACCTGCTCGTCGTGATCGACGAGCTGGCCGACCTGATGATGATCTCGCCGCAGGAGGTCGAGGACTGCGTGATCCGGCTCGCGCAGAAGTCGCGGGCGGTCGGCATCCACCTGGTGCTCGCGACGCAGCGGCCGTCCGTTGACGTGATCACCGGGATGATCAAGGCCAACGTCCCCTCGCGGATCGCGTTTGCAGTCTCGAGCCAGACCGACTCGCGCGTGATCCTCGACCAGCAAGGCGCAGAGAGCCTGCTCGGGCAGGGAGACATGCTGTTCAAGCCGCTCGGGACGTCGCGCCTGCAGCGCCTCCAGGGCGCCTACGTGAGCGAGGAGGAGATCGCGCTCGTCGTCGAGCAGTGCCGGCACCAGCGCGAGCAGGACCTGGACGAGTCGCTGCTCGAAGCCCCCGAGCCCGTGTCCGAGGGCGAGCAGGGCGACGAGGACTTCGACCCGGACGAGGATCCGCTGCTCGAGCGGGCGATCGAGATCGTCGTCCAGACCCAGACCGCGTCGGTGTCGCTGATCCAGCGGCGCCTGCGGGTCGGCTACACGCGCGCCGGCCGCCTCATCGACATGCTCGAGCGGCGGGGGATCGTCTCCGGCTACGAGGGATCGAAGCCGCGGCGTGTCCTCGTCGGCGAGTCTGAGCTGCCCCGCATGTTCGAGGCAACGGGCTAGCGCAAGTAACACAGTGTTACTTGGCAGGTCCGGGGGCTAACATCTCGCTCGTGGACGACGCTCTGCGGACGAGGAGTGCACGGCAGGTGCGGAACGAGCGCGCTCGGGCCTCGGTGATCGTGGGCGCAGTCGCCGTCATCGCGATCCCGGGCGCGATCGCGCTTGCCGCCTATTCCTCCACGGTCGACCTGACCTACGCAGCCGCGGCGATCCCCGTCGCCGTGGTGCTCGGGATCGTCGCGATCGTGCTCGCGCGGAGCGCGCGCCGCCAATCGCAGGTCACGCTGGGACGCGTGGGAGGCACCGGCCTGGCCCGCGCCGGCTCGATTCTCGGCATCCTCGGCCTGTATCTGGCGGTGATGGCGCTCCTCTCGATCGGGTTCTTCGGGCTACTGCTCCTGTTCGACTGACGCGGGGCGTACTACAATCTGGGGACGCGATGAGCAAACCGCTCCGCATCCTCCTGGTCGCCCTGGCAGTCGCCGCCGTCGGTTTCGGCGCTGCGTTCATCATCGGCCACTCGACGAAGAGCAAGGGAACGAAGGCAGGAGGGGGCAGCTCGCCGGGCGCCGTTCCGGCGGCGGTCGCGGGATCTTCTAAGGCACCGGCGGTCGCCCAGGTCAAGCTCGCGGGCGCCATCCCTGCCCTTGCCGCAGCGCCGCCGCCTCCTCCGCCACCCGGCCCTCCACCGCCTCCACCTCCACCTCCTCCTCCACCTCCACCTCCACCTCCACCTCCACCTCCACCTCCTCCTCCACCTCCACCGCCCCCGCCGGTGATTACCGTCGTCGGCTAGGTCCGGCGAATAGACTGAGCCGGCTTTGCTCGAGAGCGGCGTCCTTGTCGAGGGTTACCGGGTCGATCGTCTGATCGGTGAGGGAGGTATGGGCACCGTCTATGAGGCGACCCAGCTCTCCCTCGACCGAAAGGTCGCGCTCAAGCTCCTCTCGACGGAGCTGAGCGTCGATTCCGGCTTCCGCGAGCGCTTCCGCCACGAGGCGCGGATCCAGGGCGCCATGGACCACCCGAACATCGTCACCGTCCACGAGGCCGGCGAGAGCGACTACGGCCTCTTCATCGCGATGGAGCTGATCCGGGGAGCGACCCTCAAGGACCTGATCGTCGGGCGTGAGCTCGACGCGGGCCGAACGCTTCGGATCCTGACGCAGGTGGCCGAGGCGCTCGACACCGCGCACGAGGCGGGCCTGATCCACCGTGACATCAAGCCGCACAACATCCTCGTCCGGGCGGGTGGCCGCGACCACGCATACCTGGCCGACTTCGGCGTCACCAAGGTGCGCGGCGGCACGAACTTGACGAAGACGGGTCACTTCGTCGGAACCGTCGACTACATGGCGCCGGAACAGATCCGCGGCGAGCCGGCGACGCGGGAGACGGACATCTACGCCCTCGGAACGGTCCTCTACGAATGCCTCTCGGGCGTCGTTCCCTTCCCGAAGGATTCGGACGTCGCCGTCATGTACGCACACCTGGCCGATCCCCCGCCGCAGCTCACCCAGGAGCGGCCGGAGCTGCCGCCCGCGCTCGACGCCGTCATCTCGACTGCGATGGCGAAGAATGCGTCCGACCGTTACTCGTCGGCCGTGAACATGATGGAGGCCTACGAGCAGGCGCTCGGCGACGGAGGAAGGGCCGCCGTCACGATTCCGCCGCCGATCGAGACGCCCGAGGACATCGGGCTGCGCCAGGACGAGGAGGCACCTCCCCGGGCGCCGGACACCGCTCCGAGCGCTACGCGTGCGGACGAGACCAAGGCCGCACCCGTTCAGAAGGTGTCCGAGCCGGAAATCTTCGTCTCCATGCCCGAAGAGCCTGCGCCGGCGAAGGCCGAGGTCGCCCCGCCCGCCGGAGCGACGGTCGGCTCGGCTACGGTCGCGGCCGGCGTTCCGGCTGCGGCCCCGACGGCTGCCGGCGCACCGCCTGCGGATGCAGGGGCGGTCGCAGCGCCCGCCCCCGCCCCGGTTCCGGCGGCCCGGCCCGGGCTCCCCGCCGGGCTCGTCTGGGGCATCGCAGCCGTCGCCGTCCTGGCAGCCGCGGCAGGCGGCTACCTCATCGGGCACAGCGGCGGGAGCAAGACGAAGGCGGCCTCGAAGGGAACAGTGATCCAGGCGGGCCTCGCGAGCTACACGTCTCCGGCGGGCTGGCACCGGGTGGCGAAGGCCCCGACCGTTCCAAACCTGCCCCTCACGCACGCAGCGGGGGTCACGCCGGCCGGCAACGCGAACGACGGCCTCGTCGTCGGCAACACCTCTCTGAGCTGGCCGTTCGGCCTTCCGACGAAAACTACCGGCAAGGAGCTTGCACCGAGGAGTTACATCGCAAAGGTGGGCAAGATCGAGGCCTTCCGCGTCTCGGGAGTGAGGCTTCCGGGGGGCAAGGGCCTCTACACGATCTACTGGTTCCCTCAGCAGGGCAAGCACGAAGTGGCGACCGCGGTCTGCTTCTCCAAAACAGGCTCGCTCAGCGCGCTCCAGAAGTGTGAGGGAATCATCAGCGGCCTCGTCGTATCCGGGGCCAAGCTCTACCCGCTCGCTCCCTCGGCGGCCTACGCGTCGACCGTCAGCTCGGCTCTGAACACGCTCGCGGCGAAGCGCGCTTCGGGGCTCAAGCAGCTCAAGTCCAAGAGCGCCGCGGCGCAGAGCAGAGCGGCGAAGGCAATCTCCAAGGCGTACGCGGCCGCTCGCGGGCACCTCCCCTCGTCCAGCACGCCCGCGTACGCCCGCCCGGCCAACGACAAGATCGCCGCGGCGCTGGGCGCGGCCCAGCGTGCCTACAGCTCGCTGGCATCGGCGGCCGCCGCCAAGAGCTCCAGCCGGTACTCGGCCGCGCGCTCGTCGGCCACCGCCGCCGAGAAACAGCTCAGCAGTGCGGTAACCGAGCTGAAATTGCTCGGTTACAAGGTCGGCTAGGCCCGCCCCGCACTACAATCCCGGCGTGTTCGAGATCGGGAATAGCCTCCGTGAGGCCCGGTTGCGCCAGGGCCTCGAGTTCCCCGAGATCGAGCACGCGACGAAGATCCGCAGCAAGTACCTGCGCGCGCTCGAGGACGAGCACTTCGATGTCCTGCCCGCTCAGACCTACGTCAAGGGGTTTCTGCGCACCTACGCGGAGTACCTGGGGCTCGACGGCCAGCTCTACGTGGACGAGTACAACTCGCGTTACGTCGCGGGCGAGGAGGAGAACCCCTTGCGAACAAGCCGCTCTCCGAGCGGTGGGCAGGAGCGGAGAATTCAGACGGGGCTCGTCTTCGCCGTCGTCGGTGGGATCGCGATCCTCGCTGCGCTCGTGATCGCGGCCTGGAAGTTCGGGGGAGGCTCCAACGCGAATCCCGCCAAGCACAAGACGGCGGTCAAGAAGCACCACTACTCGCGCCCGCACCAGCGGCGTCACGTGGCCACGTCCGTCGCGCTCGACCTCCGCGCCACCCACGGATCCGGGTCGTATCTCGAGGTGCGGGTCGGCTCGGCCTCAGGGCGGCAGCTCTTCGCTGGCACGGTCTCGCCCGGGGAGAAGCAGTTCTTCCGCAACTCGAAGCTGTGGTTCAGAGTGGACGCGCCGGCGAACATGGTCGTGCGCGTGAACGGTGTGCGGCGAAAGCTTCCGGGCTACGGCTACCCGCGTGTGGTCGTCGCGCTGCCGGGCGGGCAGATGAAGCTCGCCTCGGCCGCCGGTTGACGCGGCTGCGCGCCGCGGTCGTCGTCACCGGCACCGAGCTCGTCCGCGGCGACCGGAACGATCTGAACGGGCCCTTTCTCGCGCGCGAGCTGCACCGCTTGGGCCTCGAGCCCGCCCGCATCTCGATCGTCGGGGACCGCTCGGAGGAGCTCGAAGGGGCGCTGGCGGAAGGGCTCGAGGCGGATCTGTGCGTGATCTCGGGTGGGCTCGGGCCGACCCACGACGACCGGACCGTGGAGTTGCTGGCGCGCGTCGTCGGAAGAGAGCTGGCGGTCGACGCTGCGCTCGAGGAGGAGATCGAGGCGGTCTCGCGCCGGGTCGCGGAACGGCTCAGGCGCCCGTACAGCGAGTTCGCGGCGGGTGTGCGAAAGCAGGCCTCGCTGCCCGAGGGCGCTCTCTCGCTCGGGCTGGCGGGCACGGCGCCGGGGGTCGTGCTGGAAACGGGCCGCTGCGTGGCGGTGGCGCTTCCCGGGCCTCCGAACGAGCTTCGCCGCCTGTGGGCTAAGGCGCTCGAGGCGGAGCCCGTCCGCAGCGTGCTCGCGCAGGTCCGGCCGCCCGAGCGCCGCGTCCTGCGCTTCTTCGGGCTGAGCGAGTCGGCGGTCGCCCGTGTGCTCGCCGAGGCGGGCGGCGAACGGAGTGGGGTGGAGGCGACGGTCTGCGCCCGGGACTTCGAGGTACACGTGGACCTCGTCGGCGACGGCGAGCGGCTGGCGGAGGCCCTGCGGGGCGAGCTCGACCGCTACCTGTTCGCGGAGGACGACCGGCCGGTCGCAGAGATCGTCCTCGACCTCTGCCGGGAGCGCGGGCTCACGCTTGCGGCGGCCGAGTCGTGTACGGGCGGTCTCGTCGGCGCGATGCTGACCTCGGTTGCCGGCTCGAGCGACGTCTTCGTCGGCGGTGTGGTCGCGTACTCGAACGACGTCAAGCAGCAGATGCTCTGCGTGCCCACGGACGTACTGGAGCGGCAGGGGGCCGTCTCGGCCGACGCGGCGGCTGCGATGGCTGCGGGTGCGCGTGCCCGCCTGGGCGCCGACGTCGCCGTCGCGGTTACGGGAATCGCCGGGCCTGGCGGCGGAACGGCGGAGAAGCCCGTCGGGCTCGTCTACCTCCACGCGGAAGGGCCGGACGGAGGACGCGGGCTCGACTTCGTCGTTCCCGGCGACCGGGAGGTCATCCGTCGTCGCGCAGCCGTCTCGACCCTCCATCTCGTACGGCGTCTCCTGGCACAGTCTCGCGACGAATCCGCGTGAGCTCCGCTGCTAGCTTCGCTCCCGATGAGCGAATCCGGCTCTTCATCGGGCTTCGCATCCCCGAGGACACCCTTGAGCGCCTGGCGGCGTGGCAGCACGAGGCGTTCGGCGAGATCCGGGACGTCCGGATCGTTCCGTCCGGGAACGTCCACGTCACGCTGGCCTTTCTCGGCCACAGGCCCGCCGGAGAGATCGGGCCGATTGGCCGGGCACTGCAGGAGGCGGCAGCCGGCGCCGGGCAGCCGGCGCTTTCTCTGCGCCGCTACCGCGAGACGAGAAGCGTCGGCATGCTCGTCTTCGACGACGAAGATGACCGCGTCACGGAGCTCGCCGGCGACCTGCACGGCCGCCTCGAGGAGCTGGGCGTGTACGAGCCCGAGCGCCGTCCGTGGCTGCCTCATCTCACCGTCCTGCGCTTCCGCCGGCCGCCGCGTCTTCGGCCTTCGCTCCCCGAGTTGGGCGCGGTCAGTCCGTCCGAAGCCGCTCTCTATCATTCAGTGCTGCGCCGGGGCGGAGCGCAGTACGAGGTTCTCGAGTCCGTCCGGCTAGGAGGAGGTTGAACGTGGATCGCGAGGAAGCTCTCGACGTCGCTCTCGGCCAGATCGAGCGTCAGTTCGGCAAGGGCTCGGTCATGAAGATGAACGATCAAGCGCAGGTCTCGATCGCGGCGATCTCGACCGGCTCTCTGTCGCTCGACCTGGCGCTCGGGATCGGCGGCCTGCCGCGAGGCCGGATCGTCGAGGTCTTCGGCCCGGAGTCGTCGGGCAAGACGACGCTCGTCTATCACGTGCTCGCCGAGGCGCAGCGCCGCGGAGGCATCTGCGCGTTCATCGACGCCGAGCACGCGATGGATCCGCAGTACGCGAAGCGGATCGGCGTCAACATCGACGACCTGCTGGTCTCCCAGCCCGACACGGGAGAGCAGGCGCTCGAGATCGCCGAGCTGCTGATCCGCTCGGGCGCGCTCGACGTCGTGGCCGTCGACTCGGTCGCCGCACTGACGCCGAAGGCCGAGATCGAGGGCGAGATGGGCGACTCCCACGTCGGCCTGCAGGCGCGGCTGATGAGCCAGGCGCTGCGAAAGCTCGCCGGCACGCTCAACCGCACAGACACGATCTGCCTGTTCACGAACCAGCTCCGGGAGAAGATCGGGGTCATGTTCGGATCTCCGGAAGTCACACCGGGCGGGCGAGCTCTCAAGTTCTACTCCTCGGTGAGGCTCGACATGCGCAGGATCGAGACGCTCAAGGAAGGCGTCGAGGCGGTCGGCAACCGCGTGCGCGTGAAGGTCGTGAAGAACAAGGTCGCGCCGCCGTTCAAGCAGGCCGAGTTCGACGTCATCTACGGCTCCGGGATCTCCTGGGAGGGAACGGTGCTCGAGGCAGCGCTCGAGCGGAAGATCGTCCAGAAGTCGGGCTCGTACTTCAGCTTCGGCGAGGAGCGGCTCGGGCAGGGACGGCAGAACGCCGCCGCGTTTCTGCGCGAGCACCCGGATGTCTCCGACGCGATCGTGACCCAGATCCAGGCGGATGCGGGGCCCGAACAGCTCGTCTCTGCGCGCCTGTTGCCGGCCGCCGGGGCCGAGGACGAAGCGAAGGCGCGCGAGGAGGTCGCCGCCACGTCGTAGTGCCGCGGGTGACGGGTCTGCGGGAACAGCGCGGCGGCCGCGTGCTCGTCCAGCTCGACGGTGAAGACTGGCGCGTCCTGCCTGCGGACGTCGTGGTCCGCGCCAGGCTCTCTCCGGGGACGGAGCTCGACCGCCGGCGGCTTCGAGACGTCGCCCGGGAGCGGCGCCGGGCGGCCGCGTTCGCCGCGGCCGGGGCGGCGTTGCGGGTGCGGGACCTGCCGGCACAACGCCTCGAGCAGCGGCTCGAACGTCGTGGGATCCCTGCCGCGCACCGTGCGGAAGCGCTCGAGACGCTCAAGCGCACCGGGGTCGTGGACGACGAGCGGTACGCGCGGAATCGCGCGCTCGCGCTGGCCGGGCGAGGAGCTGGGAATGCAGCAATTCGCTACGACCTGGAGCAGCAGGGCATCGCGGGCGAGGTGATCGAGGAAGCGCTTGGGAGCGTCGAGCCCGAGCGGCTGCGCGCCGACCGGATCGTCGCCGCGCGCGGCCGATCCCCGGCGACCGCCCGCTTCCTCGCTCGCAAGGGATTCGGAGAAGAGTCCGTGGAGGCCGCGGCGGGCAAGGTGCTAGGATAGGGAAGCTTCATCCTCATTTCACCTGCAAAGAGCGCATTTCCGAATCGATCTGAGCTTCGACGACCAGCAGTGACCACCTTCGAACCGCAACCGGACCCAGGGAGAACGTCTCTCTAGCATCGCCGTATTCGGAAACGGGCCCTGCGCTGGCCGAATGACGGATGAGCGCCGCGGCGCAGCCGCGGACAACCGATCCTTCCGGCCCACGGCCGGAGAGGCAGGAGCGAGCGATGCTCATCGTCATTGGAATCCTGATCGGGCTCATCGCGGGAGGAATCGCGGCCGTGGTCGCGGTCCGGCTGCTCGGCGTTACCTCCATCGGTGCCGCCCGGCGGGAGCGGTGTCTCTTGCTCGAACAGGCCGAGCGCGACGCGGAGACGACGCGGCGCGAAGCGGAGATCGCGGCCCGAGAGGAAGCGGTCAGGCTGCGCGCCGAGGTCGAGCAGGAAGTGAGGGAACGGCGCTCGCAGGCGGCGAGGGTCGAGGAGCGGCTGCATGCGAAGGGAGAGGAGATCGACCGGCGGCTGACCGATCTCGAGCGGCGCGAGCAGGGGCTGAGCGACCGCGAGACGCACGTGAAGGAGCTCCAGGAAGAGCTCAAACAGGCGCGCGAGAAGGAGGTCGCGGAGCTCGAGCGGGTCTCGGGCATGACGCTCGAGGAGGCGAAGCGCTTCGTGCTCGAGCGCTCCCAAGAGCTGGTCCGGCACGAGCTCGCCCGGCACGTGCGCCAGGAAGAGGAAGAGGCCCGAAACGAGGCCAAGCGCCGGGCACGGAACCTCGTCGCGGACGCGCTCCAGCGGGTGGCCGCAAGCCACGCCGCCGAGACGACGGTCTCGGTGGTCGAGCTGCCTTCCGACGACATGAAGGGGAGGATCATCGGCAAGGAGGGGCGGAACATCCGCGCGTTCGAGAACCTGACGGGAGTCGAGATCATCATCGACGACACGCCGCACGCGGTCGTCCTCTCCTCCTTCGACGGGGTGCGGCGCGAGGTGGCCAAGATCACGCTGGCGAAGCTGATCGAGGACGGCCGTATCCATCCGGCCCGGATCGAGGAGATGTACTACCAGTCGAAGACCGAGCTGGAGGAGCACATCATCCAGGCCGGAGAGCAGGCCGTGTTCGAGGCGAACTGCGGCGAGCTGCACGAGGACCTGGTCAAGATCCTCGGCCGGCTGAAGTACCGAACGAGCTACGGCCAGAACGTCCTCAAGCACACGCTCGAGGTCGTCCACCTGGCGGGGATCATGGCCGCGGAGCTGGAGGCGAGCCCGAAGACCGCCAAGCGCGCCGCGCTGCTGCACGATCTCGGAAAGGCGATGACGCACGAGGTCGAGGGCTCGCACGCGGAAATCTCGGCCCAGCTCGCCCGCCGTTACGGAGAATCACAGGGCGTCGTCCACGCGATCGAGGCGCACCACTACGAGGTTCAGCCGCAGACCGTCGAGGCGGTGCTCCTGATCTCGGCGGACGCGATCTCGGCCGCACGGCCGGGCGCGCGTGGAGAGAGCCTCGAGAGCTACATCAAGCGGCTCGCAGCGCTTGAGGAGATCGCGATGCAGAAGGGCGGAGTCGAGAAGGCGTACGCCCTGCAGGCAGGAAGGGAGATCCGCGTGATGGTGAAGCCGGCCGAGATCGACGACGACGGCGCGGTCCTCCTTTCGCACGAGATCGCGCGCGAGATCGAGGACCAGCTCGAATATCCAGGGCAAGTGAAGGTGACCGTGATCCGGGAGAGCCGCGCGGTGGAAGTTGCGAAGTAGGAGTACAAATTTCCACCGGATGCTCATCAGGAATGCGCTGCTAGCGGGGCTTCTCGGGGTCGGCCTGCTGGTGAGTGGGACGGCTCTTGCTTCACACCAAACCGCTTCGGCGGTCACGATCAACAGCGCATCCGTGTCGGCCAAGTGGCACGAGAGCTACGTGAAGGGAAGCGTGTCGTTCTCCGGGACCGAGAGCGGCGCGATCGAGCTCGGGGCAAGCCTCCGCAACGTCGCGACAGGTCACCTGATCTCGGTGAAGCGGTTCTCGGTCGGGGGTGGGACGTTCACGCAGTCGGTCAAGCTGTCGGCGCGACCCGTTCCAGGGACCTACCGCCTTCGTCTCAAGGAGATGCCCGCCGGCGCGGCGGCGGACCGGAACGTGACGATCCCGGCACCTCCGGAAGGGGTCGTCGACCGCGCCTACACGAGCAACACGAACGGGCCGCCGGTCAAGGTGATCCGGAATGCGAAGATCATCTACGCGCACTTCCACTTCATCGCGCGGCCCCAGACGAACGTGCTGACGTTCAACTGGCGGAAGCCGGGCAATCCCAAGGTCCGGTTCACCGGCTACGCGAAGAAGACCTATCACGCGAACGTCTACACCTTCGTGTGCGTGAAGCAATCCGCGGGCGGCAGTTGCCTCAACCAGGAGTTGCGCACGGGGAAGTGGTACTGCATCGTCTACGCGCGCGGCAGGGTCGTGAAGCGGCAGGAAGTCACCGTCACCTAGTACTCGCTCCAGCCGGTCATCTCCGGTGACTCGCCGAGGAAGATCTGGAGCTCGGCGGGGAGGAACTCCGGGAAGAGCGCGTACGCGGTTATGCGCACGTGTCCCTCGAGGAGCACGAGGTACGAGGCCGGTGCGCGGACGGCGATCAGCTCCGGGTTCGTCGTCGCCGCTCGTGCGATGCTTTCGTCGCCCTCGTCCGCCTCCACGCCGGGCACGAGCCCTGCGCGGACGCGCGCGGCGGCGTCGCGAGGCCTCCGGGTTCCGTCGGTGATCCGGAGCCACCAGTCCCAGTTGATGTAGAGGATGTCGAGCACCTCGTCGGCCGTGACTGAGGCGCGATACCAGTCCACGTCCTCCGGGAACCCGTGAACAGACCCTCGTTCCGGCCCCAAGCTCGGTGCTCAGCGAGGACGGCACGTTCGTCGCCGTCGTGTTTCTCGAGGAGTTCACGGACGCGCTCGCCGTACCGACCGGAATCGCGCTCGGCCTGAACGAACGCGCTGATCACCTCGTCCTCGCCGACCGGGCCCAGAATCCTCACGGGGGTACCATCCTTCCGGTGAAGCGGTATCACGTCACCACCTTTGGGTGCCAGATGAACGCCCACGACTCGGAGCGGATCAAGGGTCTGCTTGAGGAGCTCGGGCTGGGTGAGGCAACACAGCCCGAGGAGGCAGACATCCTCGTGTTCAACACGTGCACGATCCGGGAGAAGCCGGACACGCGGCTCGCGGCGTACCTGGGGAACGCCCGCGTCCTGAAGGAGCACGATCCCGAGCGGGTGGTCGCGGTCGGCGGCTGCTACGCCGAGGCGCAGCGCGAGCGGATCTTCGATCTTTACCCGTTCGTCGACGTCGCCTTCGGACCGGGCTCGATCTCCCATCTCGGCGATTGGCTCGGCGCCGGCGGGGTCGGCGTCGCCCGCTCGCGGTTCGGCATCGGCGACGAGCGCTCGTTCGCAGCCGAGCTGCCGATGCGGCGCGAGCGGCCCGTCCAGGCCTGGGTGCAGATCTCGATGGGCTGCAACTCCGTGTGCTCGTACTGCATCGTCCCCGCCGTCCGCGGCCGCGAGGTCAGCCGGCGACCGGGAGAGATCCTCGCCGAGATCGAGGGCCTGGCACGCGACGGCGTCAAGGAAGTCACGCTGCTCGGCCAGAACGTCAACTCGTACGGTCGCGACCTCGGCAGCGACTTCGCGGAGCTCCTGAGGGCCGTGGACGCCGTCGAAGGGATCGAGCGCCTCCGCTTCACCAGCCCACACCCGAAGGACTTCCGCGCGCCCGTGATCGCGGCGATGGCCGTCTGCGAGGCCGTTTGCGAGCACGCGCATGTGCCGCTTCAGTCGGGCTCGACTCGGATCCTGAAGGCGATGCGGCGGACGTACGGCCGCGAGCGCTACCTCAGGCTCGTCGGCGAGCTGCGGGCCGCGATCCCGGATCTGGCGCTGACGACCGACATCATCGTCGGCTTCCCCGGCGAGACGGAGGCCGATTTCCGACAGACGCTCGAGGTGGTGGAGGAGGTTCGCTACGACGGCGCCTTCACGTTCGTGTACTCGCCTCGGGCCGGCACGGAGGCGGCGGCGATGGGCGACCAGGTCCCCGACGGCGTGAAGCGGGAGCGAATCGAGCGGCTCGTCGAGGTGGTGCAGCGAATCGCGCGCGAGCGAAACGAAGAACGGGTCGGCCGCGTCGAGGAGGTCCTCGTCGAGGGCCCGAGCCGGACCGACGCCGCGCTCCTGCGAGGCAGAACGAGGCGAAACACGACCGTCAACTTTGCCGGCGCGGCAGAGCCCGGCGACCTCGTCCACGTCCGCATCAAAGGTGGCACTTCGACGACGCTCCATGGCGAGGAGCTCGTGGCCACCGCTGCGTAGTGAGCAGAACGCTCCCGTGGGTCGGATGGGCGTGATCGCGATCTTCGGCCCGACCGCCTCCGGTAAGACGGCCGTCGCGGAGACGCTTGCGGACCGGATTCCGGCTGAGATCGTCGCCGCCGACTCGATGCAGGTCTACCGCGGCCTCCCGATCCTGACGACCCAGCCCGCACCCCCGACCCGGCTCGTCGGAATCTGGGAGCTCGATCACCAGGCCTCTGTCGGGGCATACCAGGAGCTCGCGCACGCGGCGATCGATGAGATCGTCTCCTGCGGTCGAAGTGCGATCGTGGTCGGCGGGACGGGCCTCTACCTCCGCGCCGCGCTCGCGGAGCTCGAGCTGCCGCCCGCGCCCGCGCCCGGGGCACGCGGCCGCTGGGAGGCCTTCTACGACGCCGAGGGAGCCGAAGCGGCCCACACCTCTCTCGCCGAGCGAGATCCCGAAGCGGCTGCCACCGTGCACGCGAACGACAGGCGGCGGCTCGTCCGCGCGCTCGAGCTTGCCGAGGCCGGCCATTCGCTCGCCCCCGAGCAGGACCGCCTCTGGTCGCAAGACACGCGGCATCCGACCCTGATCGTCGGCCTCGTGCTGCCACCGGACGAGCTCGACCGGCGCATCGAGGCCCGCACGGCGGCGATGTTTGAGGCCGGCGTGAAGGAGGAAGTCCGCAGAGCGCTCGAGCGGGCGATCTCGCAGACGGCCAGCCAGGCACTCGGTCTAGACGAGATTGCCACACTCCCTCGCGACGAGGCCACGCGGGTGATCGTCCGCCGGACGCGCCGCTACGCTGCCTACCAGCGCAAGTGGATGCGGCGGATTCCGGGCCTTGTTAGCCTGAGCGCCGATCGCCCCCCGGGCGACGTGGCGGATGAGATTCTCGAAGTGGCACGGGCTCGGCAACGATTACCTGCTGGTCGAGCGGGCTGAGCTCGCCTTCCCGCTCACGCCGGAACGGGTGCAGCGACTCTGCGACTACCACTTCGGCGTCGGGTCGGACGGGATCCTCGAGGTCGTCTCCGCGAACGGCTCGGAGGCCGACGTCGTGATCTGGAATCCGGACGGATCGACAGCCGAGCTCTCGGGGAACGGCACCCGCATTGCCGCCCGCTGGCTTGCCCGCAGGAGCGGAGCCGACGAGGTGCGCATCCGCGTCGGCCCGCGCGAGGTGGTGGCGCGCATGCAGCAGGGGCACGACGTCGAGATGGACGTCGGCGAGGTCGAGGTGGGGGAGATGGAGGCGATCGAGGTGGACGGCGAGACCGTCGAGCTGACGCCGGTTTCCGTCGGAAATCCGCACGCCGTCATCCGCCGGGACCCGGACCGCGCCGAGCTCTTGCGCCTCGGTCCCCTCGTCGAGCGCCACGAGCGCTTCCCGGAACGGACGAACGTGCAGCTCGTCCGCGTCGACGGCAGCCACGATCTCGCCGTCGGCGTCTGGGAGCGTGGAGCGGGGGAGACCCTGTCCTCCGGGACGAGCTCGGTCGCGGCCGCCGCCGCAGCCGTCGCGAACGGCTGGTGCGAGAGCCCGGTGACAGTCCACCTCGCCGGCGGCGACCTCCGCGTCGAGCTCGACCGGGGTCGCGCGCGACTCACCGGACCGGCGCAGGAGATCTGCGCCGTCGAGCTGTCCGACGAATTCGAGCTCGGATGAGGTTCGCCCGCCGCCTGGACGAGGTTCCGCCGTACCTGTTCGCCGAGCTCGAGCGCAAGATCACCGCTATGGAGCGCGAGGGGATCGACGTCATCAGCCTGGGCATCGGCGATCCCGACCTGCCGACGCCCGAGCCTGTGATCGAGGCGGCGGCCAGGGCGATGCGCGACCCGCGGACGCACGACTACCCGACGAATCACGGCACCCAGGCCTTCCGCGAGGCCGTGGCCGACTTCTACCGCGACCGCTTCGGCGTCAAACTGAACCCGGACGGCGAGGTCGTACCGGTGCTCGGCGGGAAGGAGGGAGTCTCACACGTCGCGCTCGTCTGCCTCGACCCGGGAGACGTCTGCCTCTCGCCGGATCCCGGCTACCCGCCCTACACGTCGGGCCCGTTGTTCGCGGGCGCGGAGGTCTACTACCTGCCGCTGGCCGAGGAGAACGGCTTCCTGCCCGACCTCGAGTCCGTCCCCGGCGAGACTCTGAGCCGCGCGAATCTCCTCTTCCTCAACTATCCGAACAACCCGACGGGCGCCATCGCTCCCGACGGCTTCTTCGAGCGCGCCGTCGACTTCGCGCGCGCCAACGACCTCGTCGTCGTCCACGACAGCGCCTACTCGGAGATCTGCTTCGAGGGTTACCGGGCGCAGAGCTTCCTGGCCACGCCGGGAGCGAAGGAGGTCGGTGTCGAGATCTTCTCGCTCTCGAAGGGCTGGAACATGACCGGCTGGCGCTGCGCGCTGATTGCGGGCAACGCGGAGGTCGTCGAGCGCTACCGGCATCTGAAGACGAACATCGACTCGGGCATGTTCGAGGCCATGCAGGCGGCCGCTGCCGCCGCGCTCACGGAGGCGCGCGATTTCCCCAAGGAGATGTCCCAGATCTACCGGCGACGCCGCGACCTCGTCGCGGGCGCGCTGCGCGCAATCGGGCTCGACGTCGCCCTGCCGCTCGCGACGCCGTACTTCTGGGTCCGCGTTCCCGACGGGTGGACCTCCGAGAGCTTCGCCGAGCTCGTGCTCGAGCGGTCCGCGGTCGTCGTCTCGCCGGGCTCGGCGTACGGCCCGAGTGGGGAGGGGTTCGTCCGAATCTCGCTCACCGTCGCGGATGAGCGGCTCGAAGAGGCTGTCGGCCGGATCGAGTCGGCGCTCGCGGAGGCTCCGTTTCAAACGTCATAATCCGTACGTGACCCATCGCCAGCCCGACCCCGCTCCGGGAGCGGAGCCAGAGCGGGGATTTCTCGTCGCCGTGCTGGCTCAGGGCTCCGATTCGCAGGCAGAGATCGCCGAGCTAGGCGATCTCGCCCGCACGGCGGGCGTCGATCCGATCGGGACGCTTGTCCAGCACCGGTCCGGGCCGGATCCGCGCACGTACGTGGGGAAGGGGAAGCTCGAGGAGCTGAAGCGGGCCTATGCGGACTCGGGGGCGGAATCGCTGCTCGTCGACGACGAGCTGACCCCGCCGCAGCAGCGCAATCTGGAGAACGTCCTCACCGCGCGCGTCGTCGACCGGACGCAGCTCATCCTCGACATCTTCGCCCAGCACGCCCGCAGCGCCGAGGGCAAGCTGCAGGTGGAGCTCGCACAGCTCGAGTACAACCTGCCGCGCATGCGCGGCCTCTGGCAGCACCTGGAGCGGCTCGGAGGCGGAGTGGGGACGAGAGGCCCCGGCGAGTCGCAGCTCGAGACCGACCGCCGTCTTGCGCGCCGGAGGGTCTCGTTGCTGCGGCGGCGGCTGCGCGAGCTGAGCAAGCAGCGCGAGACCCGCCGGAAGGCGCGCAGCGGAACGGACATCCCGACTGTCGCGCTCGCGGGTTACACGAACGTCGGCAAGTCGACGCTTCTGAACGCGCTCACCGGCGCGGGCGCCTCCGTCAACGACCGACTGTTCGAGACGCTCGATCCGACCACGCGCGGGTTCGAGCACGACGGCCGCCGCTACCTGCTCACGGACACTGTCGGCTTCATCCGCCGCCTGCCGCATCAGCTCGTCGAGGGCTTCGCCGCCACGCTCGAGGAGACCCTCGTCTCCGACCTCGTCCTCCACGTCGTCGACGCGTCGGCATCCGACGATGAGATCGACGAGACGACGGCTGCGGTCAACGCGGTGCTGACGGAGATCGGAGCGGACGAGCTCCCGCGCGAGCTCGTCCTGAACAAGATCGACGCGGTCGACTCCTTCCAGCGCCGCCGGCTTGCGAATCGCTTTCCCGGGGCGCTGCAGGTCTCCGCGCATACGGGGGAAGGGCTCGACGAGCTGCGGACGCGGATCGCCGACCGCTTTGCGGAGCGGTTCGAGCCGGTCCGGCTGCTGATCCCGTACGAGGACGGGGCCAAGCTGAACGAGCTGTACGGGCTCGGCGCGCCGGTCGACGAGCGCTCCGACCTCCCCGAAGGAGTGCTCGTGCGGGCCCGCCTTCCGCGACGCGAGCTGCGGCGCTTCGCGCGGTATCTCGTGGCCGAGGCAGAGGCTCCCGCCGCCTCGAGCGTGTGACGGGAATAGCGTTTCGCCGTCTCCGCGAGGAGGCAGTCATGCCTGCCAGGGCCTATCCGGGGGACGCGGGGCTCGACCTCACGGCCTGTGACCGCGTCGAGCTCGGCCCGGGCGAGCGGGCCGTCGTCGCGACGGGGCTCGCGGTCGCGATTCCCGATGGCTATGCGGGCTTCGTCCAACCGCGCTCCGGGCTTGCAGCCGAGCACGGCATCTCCGTGGTCAATGCGCCGGGGCTGGTCGACTCCGGCTACCGGGGGGAGGTGCGCGTCGTCCTGCTGAACACGGACGAGGCGAATCCTTTCGTGGTCGAGCCGGGGATGCGAATTGCGCAGCTCGTCGTGCTTCCCGTTCCGGAGCTCGACGTGGTCGAGGTCGAGGAGCTACCGGCGAGCGAGCGCGGAGAGCGCGGCTTCGGCTCGTCCAGCGTCTGATGGCGGTCGAGCCCCGGATCCGAGTCTCGGCGGTGCTGCGCTGGCGCGGCCGGCTTCTGCTCTGCCGTCACGAGAAGCCGGGGAAGGAGTACTGGCTGTTACCCGGGGGCGGGGTGAAGTCGGGCGAGAGCCTCGTCGAGGCGCTTCGACGGGAGCTCCTCGAGGAGGTGGGGCTCAACGAGAACCTTCCGTTCGAGGGCCCGATCGCGATCATCGACTCGATCGATCCTGTGCGCAGCTTCGCGGCCAAGCACGTCGTCCACATCATCTTCTCGGGTGAGCTCAGCGGCCGGTCGCTCGAGGCGGCAACCTCGCAGGACGCTGCGGTCCGCGGCCATCGCCTGTTCGGCGCAGAAGAGCTCGAGGGGGTCGTCCTCCACCCGCCGATCCAGCGCTTTCTCGCCCGCTGGCGGCCGGGCGACCCGGTGGTCTATCTGGGCGCGCTCTGGGCGCCCTAAGCCCGACGAAGGACCCGAGGAAGCCCCACCCAGGGTGGGGAACGCTCACCCTCCACCCACAGCCAGCCTAGCGCGAAACCTCATGCGCGTGGGCGTCCGGAGCGTGCCGGAAGTGTGAAAACTGCTCTCGCTAAAACCGGCCGCCGCGCTCGTGCGCCCGGGCGGCGGAGACCTCGTGAGCCTGCTCTTCGAGCGAATCGGGCAGCGGCTCGAGCTCGGGCGGCTCCCCCGTCCGATGCGTGGCCGCCTGCCCGAGGATCCAGTCGGCGAACCATGGGTTTCGCGGCAGGAGAGGGCCGTGCAGATACGTGCCCACAACGCGGCCGGCGCGGCAGCCCTCGTAACCGCTCTCGCCGTCGTTGCCGAACCCTGCGACGACTCGGCCGAGCGGGTCGGCACCTTCCTCGAGGTGCGTGCGCCCCGCGTGGTTCTCGAACCCGGCCAGGGTCCGGCGCTCCCCGGGCTCGAGCTCGCACTCGAGCAGGACGTCGCCGATCATCCTCCGCTCTCCCGACAGCGTGTACAGCGGAAGGAGCCCCGCGCCGGGGAGCTCCGAGCCCTGCCGGTCGCGGTAGAACCGTCCCAGCAGCTGATAGCCGCCGCAGACCGCGAGCACGGCCGCCCCGGCGGCGACCGCCTCCGCCAGCCCGGGCCCCTTCGCCGCCATGTCGGGTGCGATCAGCGCCTGCTCCCGGTCCTGGCCGCCGCCGACGTAGTAGAGGTCGTACTCGCCGGGCCTCACCTCCGCGCTGAGGCTGATCGGATCGACCTCCAGCTCGTGGCCCCGCCAGGCCGCCCTGCGCGCCAAGACGGCGATGTTGCCCCGGTCGGCGTAGATGTTGAGGTAGTCCGGATACAGGTGTCCGACGCGGATCTTCACGCGGCCCGCTCCCAATAGGGACGGACGAAGCCGCGCTCGGAGACGATCTGGCGGAGCGCGAGCATCGCCGTGTACGTCGGCAGGATGACGAGCTCGCCGCCCGGCGGTGTCTGCTCGAGCCCTCGGTCGAGCGCCTCCGCCAGGTCTGAGACGACCTCGATCTCGTCGCTCGGAAGGTTTCCGTACCGGAACCGGAGCGCCAGCTCGGCCGCGCGGTCCCCCGAGGCGACAATGCGCTCCAGACCGCCGCCGAGCAGCGGCTCGAAGTCGACGTCCCAGATCCAGGAGACGTCCTGTCCGTCGGCGATCCCGTCGTTGAGGGCGACGAGGACGAGGCGAGGAGCGCCGCCGTCGACGAGCGTCCGCACGACCTCGTTCGCGCCCGCCGGGTTCTTGATCAACAGAACGAGCACGGTTCGATCTCCGACCGCGATTCGCTCGAAACGGCCGAAGGCCGGGCTGAACCGCTCGAGCCCCGCTCCGATCTCGTCCAGGCTCGCGCCGACCACCTGCGCGAGCGCCGCAGCCGCGACGGCGTTGTAGACGTTGTACAGGCCGGGGAGGTGCAGGTCGACATGCCGCGCGCCCGCCGGGGTCACGAGGTCGAAGGACGCTCCCTCCAGACCGGAGAGCTCGATGCTGCGTGCGGCGACGTCCAGCTGCGGGCGGCCGTGCCCGCACTTCGGGCAGCTGTAGTCGCCGAGGTGGCCGACATAGGCGGCGGTGAACTCGTACGGCGTCCCGCAGTTGATGCAGTACTTCGAATCGGCGGCGTGCTGAAGCGCGGGGCGCGCCCGGCGCGGATCGTCGAGGCCGAACACGACCGAACGCTCTTGCTCACGGGCGAGGTCGCCCACCTGGGGATCGTCGCCGTTGAGAACGAGCCACGCGTCGGCGTCCAGGGCTCGGACAGCGGCGCGCCATCGTTCTGCGACGTGCTCGAGCTCGCCGTAGCGGTCGAGCTGGTCACGGAAGAGATTGGCCAGGCAAACGGCGCGCGGGCGCAGACGGCGCGCGATCTCCGGAAGCGCAGCCTCGTCGACCTCGAAGAGGCCGAGTTGGGCGTTTCGTGCGACGAGTAGGGCGGACGCGACGCCGGAAACGAGGTTCGCGCCCGCCCGGTTGTGGGCGAGTCGCGCCTTGCCGCCGAGGATCGATGCCACCATCGCGGCCGTCGTCGTCTTGCCGTTCGTAGCGGAGATCAGCAGCGACCCGAGCGGCAGCCGAGCAGCGAGCCGGTCGATCGCACCCGGGTCGAGCTTCCAGAGCAGCTTTCCGGGAATCGTCGTCCCGCCGCCTGTGCGGACGAGCCGAGACAGCCCGCCGGCGGCGCGGGCAGCGAGAATCTCCGCAGCAAGAGGAATGCGCGGGCGCACGGCCCGAGCGTACCCCGTGGGAGCGCTAGGCCGCGGCTGCCAGGACGGCCAGCCGCTCGAGGCAGAAGGCGCCCTCGGACGGTGCTCGAACGGCGGGGAGGGTGCGTTCCTCGAAGTCCCGGGTGGGCTTGAAGCGCTTCCTCTGTGCGACGCGGCCCCGGTCGAGCACGAGCAGGGTTCCCTCGTCGACCTCACCCTTACGCAGCGCAACGCCGGTGTAGTGCTCGACGACCTCGAGAGCCAGGCCCGTCGAAGCGAAGAACGTCGCACGCTTGCTCTCGCCGATCCAGAGCGGGCGCCCGACGCCGCGGGCGCAGTACACGAGGCCTGACCGGCGCTCGTCGATCCACGCCGACGCCATCGAGCCGCGCAGGCGCTCCAGTGCCCGCGGACGGCTGTCGGTAAGCTCGGCGACCGCGAAGATCGCCTCCGAGTCGACGGTCATCTCGGGCTCGGCGCGCTCGAAGCCGTACTCGTCGAAGATCTCCTCGTCGTTCAGGATGATGCCGTTGTGGATCCCGACCACCGAGCCATGCCGGACCGGATGGTTGTTGGCGGCGATCGTCGGGTGACCCTTCGTGTAGTCGCGGACGTGGACGAGGACCTGCGTCGCCGCCTGTGGGATCTCGACCCGGTCGAGGAGAGCGCTGGCGCCCGATCGCTGCTTGTGGACCTGGGTCGGCTCGCCTGTGCGATAGGCGTATCCGACTGCGTCTGAGCCGCGCTCCGCGATCCCGGCAAGCAGAGCCTGAGCCGCGAGCGTCCGGTCGACGTCGCAGTCGGCACTCAGGCTGTATCCGGCGATTCCGCACATGTTGCGAGCCTAGACTCCTCCTCGGATGTCGACCCCGGCCGAGATTGTGCGATAGGCACATCGGCGTTATTCGTTGTGACGAGGGCCTTTCCTTGAAGTTAGCTGCTCAACCGGTCTCAGCTTGTAACTCTTTTGTTAGCAAAACCAGAGGGTACGCTGCGGAAGTGGACACACCAGCGTTCGTCGATTGCCACAGTCATGTCGTTCCGTCAGGCGACGACGGGGCGCAATCCCTGGAGGAGGGGATCGCGCTCTGCCGTGAGGCGGCGCGTCGCGGGACGGCGATCCTGTTCGGGACGCCGCATGTCTCGCCCCTCCTGCCCCTGACATTCGACCGGGAGCGTGACGTCCGCGCGGCATACGAATGGCTCAGGGCCCGGTCGGGGCTCGAGCTGCGCCTCGGCTTCGAGCTGACCCCGATGCAATCGCTCCTGGACGCGGCCCCGTCGCGCTACACGCTTCCTGGAACAAGCCACGTGCTCATGGAGGTGCCGTTCACGGGCCCCGTCGAGCTCCTGCTCGCGCTCGGCGCGCACGTCGAGCGGGCGGGCCTCACACCGGTGATCGCCCATCCCGAACGAACCGAGGCGGTGCAGGCCGATCCCTCGCTTGCCGTCACTCTCGCCGGCCGCGGCTGGCCTCTACAGGTGAATGCGACGAGCCTCCTCGGCCGGCACGGGCCTGCCGTCCGGATGCTCGCGTGGAACCTGATCGAGCAAGGGCTGGTCTCGATCGTCGCCTCGGACGGTCACAGGCGGACGCGCCCGCCGCACCTCGACGAGGCCTTCGCAGCCGTGTCGGAGCGGGTGGGGGAGAGGGCGGTGGCTCTGTTCGACGGTTCCGCGCTCGGGCTTGCTAGCCAGAGACCGGAATCATCTCGCGCAGCGTCGAAAGCCGTCTGAGCGTCTCGAGCTCGATCTGGCGGACGCGCTCTCGCGTCAGGCCGAGCCGGCGGCCGATGTCCTCGAGCGTCTTCGGATCGGAGCCGTCGAGCCCGTAGCGGAGCGCAAGCACCTGCCGCTCGCGCTCGGAGAGCGTCCCGAGCGCCTCGGCCAGGGCCTGGCTGCGGAGCGAGACCTCGACCTCTTCCTCGGGCAGCGGGTCATCGCCGGCGACGAAATCGCCGAAAACGGCATCCTCCTGCTCGCCGACCGGCTGATCGAGACTGAGGGAGGCACGGGCCGCGGCCCGGACCTCGTAGGCCTGGTGGAGCGGCAGCCCGGCTTCCTCGGCGATCTCGGGGAGCGTCGGCTCCCGGCCCAGCTGCGTCCACAGCATCCGCTCGGCCCGGTTCATCTTCTGCTTGCGCTCGACGATGTGCACGGGCATGCGGATCGTGCGCGCCTTGTCGGCAAGCGCGCGCGCCACCGCCTGCCGAATCCACCAGGTTGCGTAAGTGGAGAACTTGTAGCCGCGGCGCCAGTCGAACTTCTCGACCGCGCGGATCAGGCCGAGCGTCCCTTCCTGGATCAGGTCGAGGAAGGGGAGGCCCTGGTTGCGGTAATTCTTCGCGATCGAGACGACGAGGCGCAAGTTCGACTGGATCATGCGCTGTTTCGCCGCCATCTCGCCGCGCTCGACCTTCTTCGCGAGCTCCACTTCCTGGGCGGCCGTCAACAGCGGATGCCGCCCGGCCTCACGCAGGAACAGCTGAAGCGCGTCGGTCGTCGTCTCGTACGACAGCGTCAGCGGTTGCGGGGGCGGCGGCTCGGGCGCGCGGTCGACGACGTCGATCCCTCGCTGCTCGAGCTCTCGGTAGAGCGCGTCGACCTCGATCGGGTCGAGTCCGTGTGCCTCGATCAGGTCGGTAACCTCGGCGAGCGCCACGGAACCGGCCTGCTCGGCCTCCTCGATGAACTGCTTCAGATCGTCGTAGTTGACGAGTTCCTCGTTGAGGACCGTCATCTGGCCGCTGTCTGCTCCCCGGTTCCCATCCCCGCCGGAAAACATACCCGTTTCCGGCCTCGCGCACGAATCGGCGTGCTACGTCATCCGCGGCCGGTTCCGCGGCAAGCCGACGAACACGGCCATCTCGTCCGCCAGGGGGCAGCTCGGCCAGTTCTACATCGCCTTCGCAAACACCGCCGAGCCCGTGTTCAACGATCCGCCGTCCTCCGCGCAGAGAGCGAAGCTTCCGATCACGACCGACCTGATGACCGCCCTGCGGATCGCCTACTGCCACGACGTCGTGGGGCAACAGGCATGCGCGGACCCGGTCTTCCACGTGCGCTGAGGGCTACGGGCGCGAGCCCGGGTACCGGATGATCGCGCGCGCGGTCTCGTGGTACTTAGCGCAGTAGCGGCACTCGAAGTAATGCTGCTCGTCGCGGACACGCTCGACCCAGCTGTGCAGGCCGATCACGCATCGAAGCCTCTTGGGCCATCAGGCCGTCGAGACCGTAAAGCTGTCGCCCAGGAACGTGAGCGTGATGTTCGTACGAGTTCCCGCGAGGCTCGAGCCGTATCCGCCCCGTGAGGAGGTCTTCTGCGTTTTGCCGCCACAGCCGCGACCAGCACGAGCGCGAGCAAGGCCGCACCAACAACGGCTCGAGCGCTCGTAGGCCAATGCACGGTAATCAACGTTATGTCAAGCCAGTACATTTCACGACGCCTCGTTTCTCCGTCACCCCACGCCGAAGGCGATCCCATCGATCGCGTGCCAGGCTTCAGCCTGGCTCGCACAGGCGCCAACTACCAAAAGGCAAAAGGGACCTATAACCCGGACCAAAAAAATTCGCCGAGCCCGTTTCGCTTTCGTCCACTCCTCGCGTTAGCTTTCCGCTTGCACGTACGGCTCTCGCGTTGAGTTTCGACCTACTCGCGCGCGCTGCTCGGCGCAAGTCGGACACTAGAGCGGGGTCAACAAACTTTCAAGACCCCGCGCAAAGCAAAGGCCGCATTTTGCGAAGACTTCCTTTCGAGGCCCGCCGGGGCGGTTAGGATCCGCCCCGCGATGATGCAGCATCTCCCCCGCCCGCCCAGCATCGACCACGGCTTGGCGTCGTTCCTGTGGGGTTTCGGCCTGGGGCTGTTCATCTGGCTCGGGCTGCTCGCCGTCGGCATATCGGGCGCGACCTCGTTCATCTTCGCGGCGCTCGCGGGAGCAGCGATCTTCCTGTACGTCCGGATCTACGGCGAAGAGGAGCTCCGCCGCTAGAGGGACAGCCGCCGCGTGTCGAAGTGGCTCGAATAGAGCTCGACGCGGAAGGCCTCCAGCGCGCGCTCGGCATCCGCCTCGAAGACGTGCTCGACGACCCCCACCTCGCGGTCGTTGTGAAACGGGACGTCGACGTGGGCGCGCGACACGAGGTTGATCGACCGGCTCGAGCAGTCAGGACAGCGGACCACGAGACCCAGGAGCCCGGTGGATGTCCCCGGAGCGAGCAGCGAGAACGACGACGGGAAGACCGGTCGCGCCCGGCCCTCGGGGTAGCAGAAGAAGCTCCAGGGCCACTGTCCGCTGCGGATGCGACTCGCGGCAAGCTCGGCCAGCTCTGTTCCAGTCTCCCCGGTCGAGTCCGTCATCAGGTCGACGAACGAGCCGGCGTCGAAGCCGAGCGGCGCCCAGTCCAGGTCGTCGTGGGAGACGAGGCCGGGATGCTCGCCGCCGCAGCGGCAGGCGAACGTGATCCCGAACACGGCCGGGTGCGCCGCGCCGGGAAGGCGCTCCAGCCTCCGAAAGTCGGAGAGCGTCGCCGTCGTCTCCCCTTGCTCTGGACACGACAGCACGTAGCGCGTCCGCAGCGGATCGTACATCCGCCAAATTGTGCGTTCCACCGCGGACGGTGACCCAGCGTCAGTACTGAATCAGCGACAGCAGCTCGTACTCGCCGATCTGCTCGCGGCCCTTCAGGAAGGCCAGCTCGATCAGGAACGCGAACCCGACGACCTCGCCGCCGAGCTGCTCGACGAGCTTCGCCATCGCCTTCGCAGTGCCACCCGTCGCGAGCACGTCGTCGTGGATCAGGACGCGCGCGCCGCCCCGGATGGCGTCGGTCTGGAGCTCAAGCACGTTCGAGCCGTACTCGAGCGCGTACTCCATGCTGATCGTCTCGAGTGGGAGCTTTCCGGGCCGGCGGGCGGGCACGAATCCGCAGCCGAGCTTGTAGGCGAGCGCGGCGCCGAAGAAGAATCCGCGTGCCTCTCCGCCGACTACGACCTCCGGCCGCCGCGGAGCCGCCCACTCCGCCATCCGGTCGACCACCTCGCGCAGCGCTTCCGCGTCTGCGAGCAAAGGCATGATGTCCTTGAAGCCGATCCCGGGAGTCGGGAAATCCGGGACGTCGCGGATCCGCGCCTCGAGGTCGACGGGCATCGCTACCTGCGCGCGACATGGCGCAGGTCGCGCCAGAAGAGGAGCTGCGACAGCTCCTGGGCAAGGCTCGCAAGCGCCTGCAGATCCTCCATCCCGGCCTTGCGGCGCTCGGGATTGCGCGACCGGAGCGCGGGGCCGACGAGCTGCTCGACAACGCTTGCTTCCTGTCCGGCGGACGTGCGGAAGCGGCGCAGGTTCCGGGGCGCGATCCCGAAGCGGGCGAGCTTCGAGCACGCACCTGCGATCTCGACGTCGCTTTCTCCGTACCGCTTCTCCTTGCCGCTGCCGCGCGGCTCGAGCAGCCCGAACTCCTCGAGCTCTCGTGCGAGATCCTCGCCGATCCCTGCGCGCTTGCACAGCTCGGCGAGTGGAAGCTCGTCTTCCTCGCTGAGGCCGATCGGGCGCCTGCGGCGGCGCAGCTTCCCCGACGGCGACGCCAGCTCCTGCTGGATCACGCGCAGCGGCAGGAATTCGTCCCGCTGCAGGCGGAGGATCGTGCGCAGACGCTCGACGTCGTCCTCGTCGAACAAGCGGTAACCGCCGCGTGTGCGTCGCGGCTTCAGGAGACCCTGGTCCTCGAGGTAGCGGATCTTCGAGATCGAGATGTCGGGGAACTCGCCCTGCAGCCGGCTGCAGACCGTGCCGATCGTCAGCGTGCCGTCTGCTCTCTTGGTCTCGGTAGCACTCATCGGTTGAGGAAGGTGAGGCGGTACTTGCCGATCTGGAGCTCGTCCCCGTCCTCGATCTGGGCGGACTCGATCCGATGGCGGTTGAGGAAGGTGCCGTTCAGGCTGCCTTCGTCCTGGATGAAGAACGAGCCCTCACGCTCGAGCAGGACGACGTGCGTGCGGGAGACGGTGACGTCGTCGAGGAAGATCTCGCACTCCGGAGAGCGGCCGATGACGGTGCGCTCGCCAGAGGGATGGAACGTCTCCCCCGCTCTGCCTCCACCCGAGCGGACGACGAGCGCCGGGCCCTTGATCCCGACGTCCTCGAGCGTCGCGGACGCCTCGTCCTGGTCCTCCGGGGTGAAGGCCAGCGTCGTCTCGTCGCCCGGCTCCTCCTTGACGAGCAGGGCGCCGCACTTCGCGCAGTAGTTCGCGGCTTCCGGGTTCTGGAATCCGCATTCAGGACAGTAGATGTGGCTCAAGCCGTACCTTTCCTCCAGGGTTCAACCTGAAGTTGAGATTCTAGCTTCGAGCCTCGGTCTCCTGCCCCTGCATCACGACTTCCTCGACGAGCGAGCGAAGCTCCTCCTCGAGCTCGTTCGACGCGGCCTCCGTCTTTCCCTCTGCGTAGAGGTGCACGACGGGCTCGTCGGGATCGGGCAAGACCTGCGCCCACCCGCGCTCGTCGAACAGCTTGATCCCGTCGAGCAGATCGAGCTCGCGGCCCTTGAGGCGCTCGGTCAGGACCCTCATCAGGAGCCCTTTCACCGCCCACGGGCAGGGAAGCTGCCGGTGCACGAGCGTCGAGGAGGGAAGGCCGGCGACGAGCTCTGACAGCGACTCCCCTTTGGGCGCGAGCAGCTCGAGCAGCTTGCAGAGGCTCGCCATCGCGTCGTAGGCCGGCAGGAACTCCGGAAAGACGTAGCCGCCGCCGACCGCACCGGCGAAGATGACGCCGTCCTCCGCCGCAGCTTTCGTCAGCTCGGCCAGCGAGGCGGGCGTCCGGATCACCTCGAGATCGCTCCCGGCGACGAGCTCGTCCACCTGGCTCGTGACCGTGATCGGGAACGCGAGCTTGCCTCGCCGGCCGTCCGTGCTGATCAGGCGCAGGAACAGGAGCAGTGCCTGCTCCACCGGGATCTCGCGTGCCTGCTCGTCGATCAAGTACAGACGCTCGGCGGGCCGGTCGAAGACGACGCCGAGGTCGGCGCCTACGGCCCGCACCAGGCGCTTGGCCTGGCCGATCGTCTCCCGCAGCTCGGCCGCGGCGCCGGCGCTCTCGACCGTCGGGACACCATGGGCCGAGACGGCCTCGACCCGGAGGGGGCCGAGCAGCAGCGGCAACACGAACGATGCGGCCGAATAGCCGTAGTCGACGACGATGCGGAAGCGGCGCTCGCGGATCGCCTCGATGTCGAGGCCGGCGAGCAGATCCTGGGCGTAGGCCTCGCGCACACGGGCCGGGTAGTCGAGGTCGCCCACTTCGTGATGACGGGCGCGCCGAAAGTCGTGCCGGAAGAAGTGTTTCTCGATCTCTTTCTGGAGCGCCGACGTGAGCTGAATCCCGTCCTGCTCGAAGAAGCGGATCTGGACGAGCTCCGGGTCGACGCTGCTGGTTCCGACATGGAAGCCGGCCGCATAGCCGTGTGCCTTGACCAGATGGCGCCCGACGGCTGCCGGGAGCACCCGCAGGTCGGCGACGTTCAGCCCGGTCGAGTTGAGCCCGGTGATCATCGCGCGCTGGATCATGCGCGAGGCAGGCGAGGTCTCCCGGCTCGAGACGACGTTCACCCCCCGCTCCAGGATCGTGCCGAAGCCGGCCGCAACCCGGACCGCGATCTCCGGCGTCAGGTCGACCTCCACGAGACCGGAGACCATGTCCTTCTCGAACAGCCGTGCGGACGCGCGCGACTCCCAGATCAGGCTCTCGTGGATCTGCGCCCCGGACTCGACCTCCTTGTTCGGATAGATCCGGACGTTCGCCATCACTACGCTCTCGTCGCCGATCGTCACCTCGTCGCCGATCGCGACGCCCTCGTGGACGCGGACGTGGGATCGGATGTCACATGAGCGGCCGACGATCGCCCCCTCGATCAGCGTGCTCCGGCCGACGTGTGTGGAGGCGTCGATGACCGAGCGAGTCGTCCGCGCGCGCTCGCGTAGGGTGACGTTGGCCGAAAGCACGGAATACGGCCCGACCGTCGCCTGGGGCGCGATCCGGCAGTAGTTTCCGACGAAGGCCGGCCCCTCGATCGCGTCGATGTCGTCCACCTCCGCGCTCTCGCTCAGCCAGACGTTTCCGCGCAGCTGCAGGCCCGGGATGTTCAGCTGAACGAGGCCGTCGAGTGCGTCGAAGTTCGCCTGAGCGTACTGGCCGAGGTCGCCCACGTCCTGCCAGTAGCCCTCGGCGACGTAGCCGTAGAGCGGCCGGCCCATCTCGAGTAGAAGCGGAAACAGCTCCTTGGAGAAGTCGTAGGGCGAGTCGGCGGGAATGTGGCGCAGCACTTCCGGCTCGAGCACGTAGATCCCGGTGTTGATCGTGTCGGAGAAGACCTGGCCCCAGGACGGCTTCTCGAGGAAGCGCTCGATCCGCCCCTCCTCGTCGGTGACGACGATGCCGAACTCGAGTGGGTTCGCCACTGACTTGAGCCCGATCGTCACGGCCGCCTCTCGCCGGCGGTGGAACTCGATCAGCGAGGTGAGGTCTATGTCGCAGAGGGCGTCCCCAGAGATGACCAGGATGGTCTCGTCGAGGTCGCCGCCGGCGAGCCTGACCGAGCCCGCCGTCCCGAGCGGGGACTCCTCGACGGAGTAGTCGATCGAGATCCCGAGCGCTTCCCCGTCTCCGAAGTAGCTGCGGATCGCTTGCGGCAGAAATGCCAGCGTCACGACGACGTCGTCCAGTCCGTGCTTCATCAGGAGCTCGACGATGTGCTCGATGCAGGGCTTGCCGACGATCGGGACCATCGGCTTCGGCTGGTTCGACGTCAGGGGCCGGAGGCGCGTCCCCTCCCCGCCCGCCATCACGACCGCCTTCACGGCTGCTTCACCTCCCTGAGCGCCGAGATGATGTAGATCGTGCCGGCGACGACCGCGAGGCCGAAGCCGATCCAGAAGATCCACAGCGGCCACTCAGTTCCCTTGTGGGTGGCGAGCACGAGTCCGATCGCCGTGTACAGGACCCAGGTGGCGAGCTTCCCGAGGAAGCTGACGGAGAAGTCGTAGCCGCGCGGCACGACGAGCTTGTACCCGCCCATCAGCGCAATATCCCTGGCCAGGATCAGGAGGGCGGCCCACGGGAGCCGGCTGGCGAGGAACAGGAGCAGTACGGCCGCGTCGATCATCAGACGGTCGGCGAGCGGGTCCGCAACCTTGCCGAACTCGGATTCGACGTGCCAGAGGCGGGCGAGCCACCCGTCGATCTGGTCGGTGATGCCGGCGACGCCGAACACGATCGCCGCCGCCCAGCTGTGCCCGCCGTCCGAGGCCAGCACGAGCGCCACGAAGAGCGGGATCAGCGTCAGCCGCAGAACGGTGAGGGCGTTCGGGATGTGCGCGAGTGGGGTGGGAACGGCGCGCGAAACCATCGGCACAAGGATAGTTCCCCGTCGCCGGTGCCTGGCACGTGCCAGGCACGAGATCAGAAGATCCGCGCAAGTGGGAGACGGGAGTGGGCTAAAACTGTGACGATGCAGGGCGTGGCCGAGACGCTGACCCTGCCCGGCTTCGTCAACGCGCACAGCCACACGTTCCAGCGCGCCCTCCGCGGCTCGCAGGACGGCGGGGATTTCTGGGCCTGGCGCGACACGATGCTCGCCCTGGCGGAGCGGCAGACGCCGGAGACCGTGCGCGCCGAGTACGAGCAGACCTACCGGGAGATGCGCGCCGCCGGCTACACCGCAGTCGGCGAGTTCCACTATCTCGGCCTCGCGGAAGCCTCCGCCGCGGCCGAGGCCGCGGCGGAGGCCGGCATCGCTCTCGTCCTCCTGCTGACCGCATACGCTCGCGGCGGGCTCGAGCGCTTCCGCCAGGCCTCCGTTGCGGACTACCTCGATCAGGTCGAGCAGCTCCAGAACGACGGCCTCGAGGTCGGCCTCGCCCCCCACTCCGTCCGCGCATGCCCGCGGGACTGGCTCGCCGAGATCGGGCGCTACGCGCACGAGCACGACCTCGTCCTGCACGTTCACGCCGACGAGCAGCCGCGCGAGATCGAGGAGTGCCTGGCCGAGCACCGGCGCCGGCCGATCGAGCTACTCGCCGAGAGGGGGTGCCTCGGCCCGCGCACGACCATCGTCCACGCGACGCATGCGAACGACGCCGAGCTCGACCTCGTCGCCGAGACTCGGGCCAGAATCTGCGTGTGCCCCACGACCGAGGCGAACCTCGGCGACGGCTACGTGCCCGTTTCGCGCATCCGCGATCGAGGCATTCGCCTCTGTATCGGCTCCGATTCGAATGCCCGCATCGACCCGCTCGAAGAGCTGCGAGAGCTGGAGGGGATCGCACGCCGCGAAAGCCGACGGCGGAACGTGATCGACCTCTCCTCCCTACTCCACTTCGGCGCGGCCGAAGGTGCCGCCGCCCTCGGCCTCGACGAGCCGGGCGCGGTCGCTGTCGACCTGTCCCACGGCTCGCTTCGGGGAGTGGACGAGGGTGACGTCCCGGCCGCGCTCGTGATGGGCTGCGCCGCCGACGTGTTCCGGTGACGTACCGCTGGCGCTAGTGCCCGCGGGGCCGCGGCTTGGGGCCCTTGCTGACCGTCAAATTCACCTTCGTGCCGACGTCGACGACGAAGTTGGCTTGCGGATTCTGCGCCAGGACGTGTCCTTTGGACCTGGCGGTCGAGTACTTCCGTTTGGTGAACCTGGCGGCACAGTACGCGTTCGCGATCGCCGCCTTCGCGGCCTTCCCCGTTAGGCCGACCACATCCGGCACGAGGCAG
>CAJDTX010000027.1_pt2 | contig 31743 bp, 32 predicted proteins | sample 7390491 | NCBI WGS metagenome assembly CAJDTX01 (sample SAMEA7055669, study PRJEB34461) | soil metagenome | biome: terrestrial ecosystem; feature: Peninsula; material: soil | place: Antarctica | collected 2016
GCCGGCTCGCTCCGCGAAGGGCTCGAGGAGAGTGTGACGCTCACCGGCTCGGCATCCGCGGATCGCTGAAGCGGACGCTCGAGTCGACCAACCCATGCGAGTCGATGATCGAGTGCGTGCGCCGCACCAGCCGCAAGGTCAAACGCTGGAGCTCGGGGAGATGGCGCTGCGCTGGACCGCCGCCGGCATGCTCGAAGCCGAACGGCAGTTCCGCAGGATCATCGGCTACCGCGACCTCGCCAAGCTCGCCCTCGCGATCGAGCACGACCTCGCCCCAACGACCGTCCCGTCCCCCACCGAGGAGGTCGCTATCCTCGTCACTGCCTGACCGTCACACCGGGACCGCCGTCGCGAAGTCCACGACAAGCGGGACATCCTCGTGAACTGGGGCCGGGGCAGTTAGGTTCTCGCAACCCTCAAATCAGGAGGTGCCATGTCTGTCTATCTCATGCGCTTCAGCTATACGCCTGAGACGTGGTCGCGGCTAATTCAGAACCCTGAAGATCGCCGCGATGCAGCGCGCGCGTACATCGAACAGGTGGGGGGCGCCCTACACGGCTTTTGGTATGGCTTCGGCGAATACGACGGCTACGCGATCTTCGAGGCGCCTGACAACGTCTCGATGGCCGGCGCCGTGCTTGCTATCGCGGCAGGCGGCGCCCTAGCCTCGGTCGAGACAACGGTCCTGATGACCGTGGAAGAGACGCTCGAGGCACTCGCGAAGGGGAAGGGCATTGGCTACCGCCGGCCGGGAGAGTCGCGGGCGACCTGAGCCTGTACCGCCCGTCTACCGATGGCACGCCCGTCCGAGTGTGTCAGGCGCACCAGCCGCAACGTCAAGCGCTGGCAGTCGGGCGAGATGGCGCTTCGCTGGACCCGCCGGCATGCTCGAAGCCGAACAACAGTTCCGACGCGTGATCGGCGACCGCGACCTCGCCAAGCTCTGCGTCGCAATCGAGCGCGAGACCGCCGCCACGACCCCTGCCCCGTCCCCAATCGAAGAGGGTGTTATCGTCGTCAGCACCTGACCATCACACCGGGACCGCCGTCACCAAGTTCCACGACGAGCGGGACATCCTCGCCGGTTTTTGCGGCGAGGCCAACCTAGCGCGAAGGGAAGTGAGGCTACATGCGGCGTCTGATTGTTTGCCTCGTTGCCGCCTGCACAGTCGCCGCGCTCACCACGGGCGCCGCGGCAGCGAAGAGCGGCACGGGGACGATGTGTGTCCTGCACGCGAAGCTGGCGGCCAAAAACGAGACGACGGGCTCGACGTCCACCGCCAAGGGCCACACACTGATCAAGGTCCGAAACAACGGGACGATCAAGTTCAAGACCCAGATCAACAATCCGGCGCACGAGACGTTCGTCGCCGGCCATATCCACAAGGCGCCGATTGGCGTCGCCGGCCCGATCGTCGTGCCGCTGTTCGTCGCGCCGGCTCCGCCGACGAGCGCGCGCCACATCAAGCAGAGCGGCGTGGCCACACCGAACGCTGGCACGACCGGTACCGATCTCTGCCAAAACCCGAGCGCGTACTACGTCAACTACCACACAACGGCGTTCCCGGGCGGCGCGATCCGCGGCCAACTGCGCTAGCGCGGGAGCTCCTCGCGGCGACAGAGACAACGGTCTGGAAGGAGTAGCCGCCGGTGCCCGGGGACGAGCCCGGCACCGGCGGGTCGTGCGACGTTACGAGCAAGGGTTGGTTGCTGCTACGCGGTCCGGGTTGCCGGGAGCGCTGTTCAGAAGGATCAGCGTCGAGGTCCACTTGGCCGCCTTGTTTGCCTCGGCAATGACCGGAACTCCGGGCGTCTCGATGTACGTCTCGCCCGGCCCGATGAAATTTGGGTGACAGGTGTTCTGGGTGCTCTTCAGGTAACCCTCCTGCACCTGGACGATCACCGGTCCCGGATGGATGTGCCAGCCGGGGCTGAAGTCGCCATCGGTTGCGGTTGTGACGATGCACCCCCGGACGACGTTCGTGTCGATGCCTCCGTGGTATTGACCTACGTCGTCTTCGACGAGCTCCCGCTCGACGGCGAATCGACGATCGCCGTCCCTATCGCGAGCGCCGCGCGCTCTCGGACCAGCTCAGCTTCGGCCGCGGGCCGTGGTGTCACGGGCTTCCGCGCGCCAGTCGCGCGCCAGTGAGCACCTCGTTCAGGCGGTTTTGAGCGGTCTTGAGCGGACGAACGTTCGTGCTACAAGCTTCGGCGCCAAGCGCTCAACCAAGGACTTTCCGCATAGACAAGCCAGATGCCCCCGACAGGAATTGAACCTGTGCACGCGGTTTAGGAAACCACGGGACATTGTGTGGATTTGCAGGGGATACGCGCTGAAATGGGCCCTTGTGCGCCAGTAGGCGCGCCAGTGAGACCCCGTGCCCTCGAAAAGACCAGGTTGACCCCACTACCCAGCGCCGGGTCCCCGTTGCGGAAGACCGACTGGACGAACGTCCTTCTGGAGGCCCGTTATAGGATCACGCCGCCTACCTCGCGCGTGAGGCGCCGAGCGCCATCCCAAGCGCGCTGATGCGTCCGCGGCTGCAAGTCGGTGGAACGACGCCTAGGCTGTAGCCGATGGCGCGCCTGTATGCGGCGACCGGTGATGGGATCGCCCGCCTCGACGAGATTGGCGATGAATGGGTCGTGGAGTTGCTTCTGGGCGGGAGCGGAGCGCAGTGCCTCGCGCTCGATCCGGCCGACGCGGAGACGCTGTACGCCGGTCTCCGCGCCGACGGGGTGCAAAGGAGCGAGGACGGCGGGCGCAGCTGGGTCGACTGTGCGCTCCCCGAGGCCGGTGTCTTCTCGCTCGCGGTCAGTGGAGCCGGTGGCGCCGTTTACGCGGGTACGGAGCCGAGCCGCTTGTTCCGCAGCGACGACCGCGGTGGGAGCTGGCGTGAGCTGGAGGCGCTGCTGGAGCTGCCTTCGCGGCCGAGCTGGAGTTTTCCGCCACGGCCGTGGACCTCGCACGTGCGCTGGATCGCACCCAGCCCGCACGAGGCTGAGCTACTTCTGGTCGGGATCGAGCTGGGCGGTCTGATGCGCTCGAGCGACGGCGGCGCGAGTTGGCAAGATCACCGCTCCGGGGCGCAGCCGGACGTGCACTCGCTCGCCTGGCACCCGCGCGTCTCCGACCGCGCGTATGAGGCGGGTGGGGGCGGAGCCGCATTCAGTGTGGATGCGGGCGAAACGTGGCAGCCGGCAGATGAGGGACGCGACCGCCACTACACCTGGTCGGTCGCCGTCGATCCCGCGGACCCCGAGCTCTGGTACCTCTCCGCCAGCACCGGGCCGTATGCCGCGCACGGCCGTGGTGAGCCGCAGGCTCGCATCTACCGACGCCGCGCCGACGAGCCGTGGCGTGCGCTTGGCGATGGGCTTCCCGAGCCGCTGCCGGCGATGCCGTACGCCCTGGTTGCCGTCGATGGTCGCCTGTTCGCCGGACTCGCCGACGGGCAGATCTGGGAAAGCACCGATCGCGGCGACAGTTGGCGGCCATGCAAGCTCCGGGGCGACTCGCTCAAGGCCCTCCACGCGCTCGCGTACGCTCGCGTCTAAGCCTAAGCACTCGTTCCGGATTGATTCGCGAGTCTGGTGGCGCAACGGCGAGGTCGAGACCGGCTCGCCCGACGAGGCTGGGCGCGGTTCACGACGGTCAAGCAACCGCTTCTACGGCCCGGCGACGTCGCTTGGTCATCTGGCGGCCGCATGGGGTGCCGCTCGAAGCGCCAGCCGTCTATTTGACGCGTGTCGCGGCCGAAGGTCAGCGCCACCAGCAGGTCGTTCCACGTCCACAGGAACTGGAAGATCGCGAGCCATCGGAATAGGCGACGAGTCGCCGCTGCCGGATCACGTCGTAGAGGGCCTGGTCGGCGGCCGTGAGGTTCCCGCTCGTCTGCGGGAAGTCCTCCATCCGCAGGCCAGCACGCCGGAGCGTCGCCGCCGAGCGCGCCATCTGAAAAGGGTCGAACCGGACGGTCCGGATGCGAAAGTCGCGGGCGAGCTGGAGCAGGTATTCCTCGATCGTCTCCTCCAAGTCGAGCGGCTCGCCCTTCTTGGGCGTCCAGATCCGATGCGCGCAGATACGGATCCGCTCGCCTTCATGGGCGACGGCGACGACGGCGGCGGAGTCCTGCTTCGTAGCGGCGTCCACGCCTACGCTGAGCGCGTAGCCCTGGCTCGCCGCCTCGTAGCGCGACGGCACCAGTGGCGTCAGAGCCGGGTCGACGCAGGTCTTCCAGTCGTCACTGGTGATGAACGCTTCCTCGCCTGATTGCCAAGTGTTCAAGTGGAGGCGGGCGTACGTTCCCGGCCGGAGCGTCTCGGACTGCTCCCGATAGTAGGACTCCAACGCTTCAGGCGAGCTGAGCCATGCCCGGCGCTTGGCCTCCTCGCCGGTGTCGATCATCGCCCAAAGCCCACCGGCGGAGTAGATCGGAGGCTCGTGCTGGAGTCGATCTCCTCCAAGCGCACGGTTCCACATCGGCTCGAGGATCGGTGAATCTCCGGCGAACCCCGCGTAGCTGTCCACGATCCGCAGGGAACGGCGTCCCGGGATTGGCGTCAGTTCTTCCCAGAGACGGACGTGCCCCTCGTAGCGGAAAGCCCACAACTCGGTCCAGCTTGAGATACCGAAGATCGCCCCGGCGGCTCCCGCGAAGTCCGCGGGCAGCGCCGTGATCTTGCTGCCGGTTTCCGGGAAGACGATCTCGGACTTCGAGATGACGGCGGCTCCCGTTGCCACGAGTCCCATCGTCCTCACCTGCTTTGCGATCAGGTCGAAGACGCGCTCTTGCGCCTGCGCCTCGTCGTTCGCCACGCAGAAGGCCGTCTCCGGGGCCGGGAAGGTGAGCGCCGCGTACAGGGTCGCGATCGCGTTCAGCGTCGTCTTGCCGCCCTTATTGACGGTGGAGATCAGAAACGTCGTCCACGGAGACGGTGAGCCGTCGTCCGGAAACATTGCCCGCAGGACTTCGACCTGCCACGGCCGCAGTTCGATCGGCTGGCCGGTTTCGGGAACGACCCAGTGAGTCTCGGTCCATTGGACGGCGGTCACGGCGCAATCCTCCGCGCCTGCCCCTGCAAGACCGCGACCATGCTCGGCTCGGCACCACGCTCGCGCAGGCAGTCGGCAAGGGCTCGAAGGGACCTATTGGCCGTGTTCAGGGAGGTGAAGTAGATGGGTGCGAAAGGGGCGGATTGCCGTCTTCATCGAGCCACCCATTCCGGGCCACCCATTCGTCCATCTGGCGCCCCTTGGCGTAAGCTCGAGCCCAGGCGTCCAGGTGGGCGCGGCCCAGTCCTCCGAGCTGGGATGCGCTGAGGCCGATCTGACGCAGAAGCCGCGCCTTTTCGGTGCGAGCTATGGGTCGAATCCGTACCTCGCTTCGGGCTCCGTGCTCCGGCGGGGTCGGCCTGGCGGTCGCATTATTGCTGGCTTGCGCTCGGTCATCAGCACCTAGCGTGCCCACACGAGTGGACGACATGGTTCCGGCGAAAAGAACGACGGTAGTGGCGGGATGCCGCTTAAGCCTCGCCGAGTTTGCATCATCCCCGCGTGCGCGCGAACCCGACGCCACCGTAGGACTTCAGGCGCCGGACGTCTTGCACCAGGCGGCGCACCTGTCCCCGCCCGTGAAGGACGATGACCGTCTTGCCGTCGCCGTGCTCGCGGAGCTGGGCGAGCAGCAGCGGTCGCGTCGCGACCGGGTAGCGCCAGAGATAGCGCAAAAAGGCGCGGTCGATCCGTTGGCCCGTCGGAGCGTCCGGGCGGAGACGCCTCCCGTCGAGGAACCGCCTCCGGAAAAGGCCCAAGAGGCAATACAGACGCCGGACTTCAACGACGATCACTGCGTCGGCGGCGGGAATGCGTAGGTCGAGCGTGCTCTCGTAGGTGCCGTCCATGATCCACGCGGGCGCTCGCGTCAGCTCAGCAACGACCGGCCGCCAGTCGCGGTCGGATAGGGCGACCCACCCGGGTCGCCAGCGGTGAGCGTCGAGGTGAACCAGGGGGAGACCGAGGAGCTCGCCGAGTCGAAGCGCAAGCTGCGTCTTGCCGGACCCGCTCGGACCCACGACGAGGATCCGCTCGGCGCTGCAGACTCGTTCGACCTCGCCTTCTGCGGCCACTACGAGAACACGACCGGTGGAGCTTCGAAGATGAACGCCGGGCTCAACGTCGAGTTGTACGCCCCAGCGGCGTAGAAGACCAGGTAGTCGCCCGCTGCCGTTCGAGGCAACAACCCGCGGTACAGGATGTCGTTCTCGCGACAGGACGCGCCGAAGACGATCGTGGGCTCGCGGGCGCCGGCGCGAAGCTCGAGCTCCCGAGAGAACACGCGGACGACTTGCGGGCAGTAGTGCGTCAGCGGAAGCATCGTCACGGCTCCGTCGCCGGTAACGAGCTGGAGCCCCGCATCGCGCTCCACGCGCACGGTCTCCGAAACGAAGACGATCGCATCGGCGACGAGGTAGCGCCCCGGCTCAAGGATCAGCGTCGGCCGGTTGTTCCCGGGAAAGGTTCGCGCGAGCCCGTCGGTGATCGCGCGCACGTACTCGTCGATCGGCCGGGGGCTCCAGCGCTCGCGGCTGCGGGGTTTCGGTCCGTGAGCCGGAAAACCCCCGCCGAAGTCGAGGGAGGCGACTCGCTGCCGTTCCCCACGGGGCGTCACATCGGCGACGAATCGAGCGAGCTCGCGCGCGGCCTCGCGGTAGGAGGCGGGATCGTCGGTGTCGCCTTTCAGATGGAGGTGGAACCCGGCGAGCTCAAGGCCGTCGACTGAGGCCACGCGGGCAACGGCGGTCTCGGCCTCACCGCGCGCGAGCGAGAGCCCGAACCGGCTCGGCCCGGCACCGGTCGGGTCGGCGCTGACGCGGAGGCCGATCCTCACGCCCGACGGTCGGGGAGGGAGGAGTGCCAGCAGGCGCTCGAGCTCGGGGAGATCGTTGACGTGGATCAGCGCGCCGTCCCGCAGGGCGTTGCGAAGCTCGTCGTCCCGCTTGTACGGGCCGTTGAAGACGATCTCCTGGCCGGCGTAGCCGAGCCTCCTCGCCAGCCGGTACTCGCGCCCCGAGACGACCTCGGCCCATGCGCGCTTCTCCTGAAGGACGCGCGACTCCGCGACCGCGTAGTTGGTCTTGAACGAGTAGGCGATGGCGGAGGGCCCCCAAAGCCGCTCGAGCGTCCGCCGCAGGCTGAGGTAGCGGTCCACCAGGATGCTCGTGTCGGCGAGAAAGAGCGGGGTCTCCATGCGGCGTAGCAGTGGCCCGAACCGGTCGCGGTCACGCGCGAGATCCGGAAAGAAGTCGAAGAAGCCGGGAGGTAGGAATGCCTCCCCGTCTCTGGGCTCGTCTGCGGCGGCTTTGCCCGGCACGGCGGCCACGACCTGTCAGCTCCCGCCACCGGCCGCGGCGGCCGGTTGGTAAAGCCTCGTGCGCTCGAGATCCCGCAAGCGCCCGAGGTCGTCGTGCACGACGCGGCGGTCAGGATGGATCAGAGTGACGACGCCGATGACGGGACGCCGGCGTGGGGGCTGGGCGATCGACATCCGGTGGAACGACGCGAACCGGCGGATCTGGTCCAGGGGCGGCAGCGCCCGCAGCCGGTGGCCTTGCGGTGGGATGAGAAAGCAGTTCATCGCGCTGCCCGTCAGGCGCGGCGGGGGCGTCGCTGCCAGGAAGCGTTCGGGATCGAGGCACGCCTCGACGGTGAGGTCGAGCGCGCACGGACCGCCGCAGAGCCGACTGAGGGTGGCGTTGTTGCCGGCGCTCAGGCGCGCGCCGGTCTCGACGAGGACCGGGACCTCGCCGTCTGTCCAGATGAGCTCGGTGTGTGCGGGTCCGTACCGGATCTCGAGCGCATCGAGCACGCCGACGGCGTACGCGAGCAGCGACTCCTGGCGCTCTCCCTCGTATGACAGGAGCTCCATCGCGTCGTAGAAGACGCTCGCGGGAAGGCCGGAGGGTGCACGGTGGTAGCACCACAGGGCGGCCACGCGGTGGTGCCCCGCGCAGCTGACCGTGTCCACGACGTACTCCTGCCCGTCGACGAACTCCTGCACGAGAACGGACTCGTTCACGATGCCGAGGACGTTTGTCCGGCCCGCGATCGCCTCGTGCGCTCGGTCGAGCTCAGCCTCGGTCGTGCAGACGGCGACGGAGTCCGACGCAACGCTCCGGAGCGGCTTGGCGACGACCGGCCACCGCGCGTGGTCATGTGCCCACCCCCGCAGCTCGTCGAGCTCGGGCGAGTGGAACTGGACGGGCGTCCGCAGCCCGCTCGAGCGGACCGCTTCGCCCATCAGGTACTTGTCCCGGCGAGCGGCGCGCTGTGCCGCCCCGTTCGCAGCGAGCCCCAGGCGCTCGCACAGTTCGTCTGCGAGCTCGACGCCGGGCTCGGAGCCGGCGAGCACGTGGCGCACGTCGAGCCGCGCGAGCTCCGCCGCCGACGCCGACGCGCCGTTCTCGGCGTGCACCATCGCAACGAAATCATCGGGGGTGAACGACGAGCGGAAGAGCTCGGGGACCTCTCGGCTGCTCTGGATCGCGACGCACTCATGCCCGTGCTTCGCGAAGGCCGGGGCAAGGAGCGCGCCGGAGGAATAGGGGTCGACGACCGCCACGCGCGCGGCCGCCATCAGCGCTCGTCCAACGCGGTGAGAAACGATTCGAAGCGGTCGGCGCCGGCCGTCGAGACGAACGCGAGGGCAGCCTCGTGCGCTTCGCTCGAGCAGCCGGCGTACTCGTCCGGGTCCGTGAGCAGCCTCTGGAGAGCGGTCTTCCATGGCCCGATGCGTTGCGTGCGAGCGACGTAGTGCCCGTCGCGGCGCTCGAGTAGCGCCACGGGCAGCAGAGTTGCGGCCCCCAGCGCGGCCTCCTGCAGGCCGCCCGCGTCGCTCGCGAGCACGGGGATGCCGCGGAGCATCGCCTCCGGGACGATGTAGCCGAAGGTCTCGGGCCACAACGACGGTGCGAGCAGCACACGCGTCGAGGTCAGGACCTCGTTCAGGTCGTCGGCGGGCTCGAGGACGCGGATGTTCGGCTGCTCCTCGAGCGCGCGTAGCAGCGCCGGATCCGTTCCCCAGCCTCGCACCGCGGCGAACTCGACCTCCGGCAGCGCGCGGGCGAGCGGCAGGAAGACGTCGACGCCCTTCTCGAGGCACGGATTGACCATCGTCACGTAGCCGCGGTCGCGTCGGGCTGTGGCGACGAACGGTCCGTCGCCATAGACGGGGAGCCGGAGCACAGTCGACTGCAGGCGGCCGTAGCGGGCGAGGTAGCGCTGGAGGAAGACGCTGATCGTGACGATCGCCCGCACCTCGTGCATGCGCCGCGTTTGCTCGCGGCTCGGCGCGACGGCGAGCGGCCCGAACGGGGTGTTGGTGATCGTCTGCAGCAGGAGCACGACGCGGTCCGGGCCGGCCCCCGCCAGCGCACCGTCCAGTAGCACCCTCTTCTTGTCGTCGTTGACGAGCACCCAGTCCGGGTGGAACTCCCGCGTACGCCGCTCGACGTGCTCGCGCATCTGCTGCGGGGACGGGGAGTGCAGTGCGTCGACGTCCACGCCTCGGAACCGGTAGGAGGAGACGCTCGCGTCCCGCTCGCGGACGGCGAGCCCACGTCTTTCCATCTCGTCGCGAAACTCGAGCCCGCTCGCCGGCCCCGCACTCGGGGCCAAGGCAGGGGTGACCGCGGCACACTCGTGGCCGCGCTGGGCAAGCGCCTCGAGGAGCATGCGGTTCGCCTTCACCCCGCCGCCGTATGACGGCAGGTAGATGTGATCCTGCAGGAGCAGGATCCTCACCCCGGATTCTTCTTCACGACCGCGGTGCCGTAGGCGATCGGAAAGTGGACGACCGCGTAGGCGCCGTCCCGGCGGAGCCCCTCGACGAGCTGGGGGACACCGCACGGCTCGCGGTAGTTGCCGCTGTCGTGCAGCGTGATCACGCCGTCGTCGCGCACAAGCGGGGCGAAGAGATCGAAGTCGAGTCGCACCCCCTCGTAGTGGTGGTCCGCGTCGATGTGCAGGTAGTCGATCGCGATGCCTTTCGCGACGAAGACTTCCTCGTGAGCCGTCTTCGTCAGGCTGAGGACGAGCTCGATGTCGGGAAATCGCGTCCGAAACCAAGAGTCCGCCGCGATCCAGCTCGGCGAGCCCCAAATCTCCCGCTTCTCGGGCGGCACGGCGTCGGCGCCGTCGACGAGGATCGTCCGGCTCGACACGAGCGAGAGATCGCGCTGCGCCTGGCGCATCATGCGCGGCACGAAGCCGCCGCCCGAGCCGAGGCAGACACACACGGTCGCGCGGAGGGAGTAGGTCAGCGCGTAGTAGAGCATCCCCGCGCCGAGCTCCTCCGCGCCCGGCGTCGCGCCGTGGCTCGCGCACCACCTATCGGGCCCGGTCAGCTCCGACGCCGCGAAGGCTCGGTCGAGGAGGCCGGTTGGCGTCGGTCGTTCCATGCGCGGAATCAGGGGCCCTCGAGATCCGCCGCGAGCGCGGTGCCTGCAAGCGCGTCCTCGAGCTCGGCGAAGTTCGTGATCAGCTCGCGCAGGGAAGCCGGGTTCTGCCTGATGCTGCGCATGCGGAGCGTCGCGGCCGCGCGAGCAGCCTCCGGGAGGCCGAGAAACTCGAGCACGCGTGTCCGCTCACCGACCGCGAAGAGCCGTTCGTACGACACGCGCAGGGACGGCTGCCCTGCCGCCTCGAGGAAGCGTTCCACCTCGCCGTAGTAAGCCTCGTTCTCGGCGATGCTCTCGCGGAGGGCGGGAACGTCGACGTGGACGCGCGGCCGCTCGGAGACGAGATCAGCCTCGCGATAGACCTCCCACTGGCCGGTCTCTTCCGAGACTCGCTGCGAGACGAATGTCCTGACACGGTTCTGGCGCCGAAGCACGATCTTGCGCACGTCGGCGTCGCGCAGGACCGCGTCGAGGACGGCCTCGTTCTGCCGGTGCGTCATCTTGAACCCAACGTGCGAGTGCCCGAGGTCCGCCGACCAGACGCGCTCGAGAAACGCAAGCGGATCTCGATCCCGCTCCTCGATCCCGCCGAGGTCGAAGGAGCCGTCGCGAAGCTCCAGCGCGTAGTACACGCCGCCGGGGTTGAAGAGCTCGTGGTGGCAGAGGACGTCCGTGTGCGAGCCGAGCAGCGTGCAGAGCATGTTGCTGCCGGTCCGGGGCGCCGCGAGGATCACGAACCGGATCGGGCTCAAGATCAGACCGGGCGCCCGTGCTGGTCGACGCGCTGACGCATCGCCGCAAGCACGTTCGCAATAGCCAGGTCGGCGGGGCGGATGAGGTAGGCGCCTCCGTCGTAGGAGGTGACGACGACATGGTCGCCGCTCCGAGCGGCGGAGCTGATGCCGTTGGCTGCGATCTGGCGGCGAAGCACGTGCTCGTCGGGAAGCGTGACCCGTATCAGCTCGCCCCAGTAGTTCGTTACGATGACGGTCTGGTCGTCGAAGAAGCAGACCGCCTTCGGAGAGCGGCGTCCGAGCGAGACGGTATGGAGGAGGCGACCGCTCTCGAGCTCGTGGACCTTGAGGACGAAGTCCCGACCGACGCTCGCGATACGCGTTCCGCCGGGATCGATGTCGACGTCGTCGATGATCGCCATATGCCCGAGGAAGCGTTCGAGGATGGCTCCGTCGAGGTCCCAGGAGACAAGGATTCCGTCGGCGCTGCAGCTCACGCCGACTCGAAAGGTCGGATGGAGACGGAGCGACTTGACGGCGTTCTCGTGGACGCGGAACGAGCTCGCCACCTGCGCGTCGGGCGTCACCTTCACGATCGCGCCGCTGTAGCAGCCGACGAAGGCCACGCCTTCGAGACCGGGATGGCTCGAGACACGGATCGTGTTGATCGGTCCCTGGCCGAGGAAGAGCTCGCGCTCGTCGCGAAGCTCGTCGTGGACGCGGTCGAAGATGTGCAGCCGGTGGTCGTGCGCGCCGCAGAGCACGCGCTCGGGAGCGCTCGAGCATGCGACGGCATTCATCAGGATCGGACCCGAGGCGGGCTTCGTCCTCGAGACCCAATCGGCCCGCTCGGGCGTCAGGCGCGCGACGCGTACCCAGCCGTCGTCGCTCACGAGCACGACCTCACCGTTCTCCGCGATCGCGACCTCGTTGAAGCACGCGTTGCCCCGGGGGCCTGCGTCGGCTCCGATCTCGGCCTCGCACTCGCCGGTTTCGGCGTCCCACATCAGGACGGTGCCGTCGAACGTGCCGGCAAGGATTTGCCCTCCGTCCGGCGACCAGTTGAACGAGCGCTCCCAGAGTGACGGGCGCGCCTCGAGCTCCACGCGCCGCGTCAGGCTTGCGGCTTCCCAGACGATCACCTTTTGGTCGTACGCGGCCGAGAGAATGTCGCCGGTCCGAGGCGAGACCGCCACCTTCTTGATCCCGGACGCGTGGGCGTCGATCTCTCCGAGAGTCCGGCCCGTGTCGATGTCGAAGATGCGGACGACGCCGTCGTCGCAGCCGAGCACCGCACGTCTGTGTAGGGGGTCGATCGCGCAGGTGTCCGTCTCGGACTCGAAAGGCCCCAAGACCTGCAGCTGTCGCCCCGTCTCGAGGTCCCAGACGCGCAGCGTCATGTCGTCGCCGGAGGTGAACAACCTGCCGTCGTGGTGGCTGATCGACAGCACGTCTTTCTCGTGGCCCTCGAGGACATTTGCGATCGCGCCCGTCCGGAGGTCCCAGACGAGCACGCGCCAATCGCGCGACACCGACGCGCCGACGTTCTCGTCGACGAACACGAAGTCCTCGACATCGTCCGCATGCCCGCGAAGGACGAGCTCAGGGCATCGATTCACGAGATCCCAGACGACGACCGTGTAGTCGGACGACGCCGACGCGGCCCGGCGGCCGCCCTCATGGACGACGACGCGGTTCACAAGGTGCCGGTGGAACCCGAGCAGCTCGACGCTCCCGCTCGTGAGGTTGTAGAGCGCGACCGCCCCGTCGTAGCCCGACGTCACGACGTCGTCGGTACCCGGGATTCCCGCTGCGCAGGTGACCGGCCCTCGATGCCGGACGAACCTGTCGGTAATGATCTGAACGGTCAAGGCCTCCTCCTCTTCAAGCTAGAAGCGAATCTCGAATGCGTTTGCCGCCAGCGGGACAAGCCCGTCACACTCGGCGTCCCGGTACAAGGCCCAGTACTCGGCGGCCTGGACGTTGTTGACGCTGCCGTTCGAGAAGTCGGACCCGTACAGGAACAGATCGGGATTCCGATCCGCGAGCGCCTCGATCCACCGCTCATACCGGTGTCTTCGCTCCCCGGCGTCGAGGAGCCAGTTGCCCCACACGGAGAAGAAGGCGTTGCTCCACCAGATCACGGCGTTCTCCTCGGGCTCGACGCGCTCGAGCAGCGGCGTGCCGTCGCCCAGGACGTCGCAGCGAACGAACTCATGAGGCAACTGCCGGTAGCGCGACCAGTGCTCCGCGAAGGCTTGCTCGCTGCCCCAGACCTCCAGCTCCCGCTCCCAGGTCCGTTCGGCCGCCCTGGGCTCGAGGCTCTCCGGCGTGACGCCGTCCCACAAGTGGTAATGCGCAACGTGAGACGGCAGCTTCCGCACGAGGTGGGGGATGAACGCCGGGAAGTCGCGCCCGTCCCACTCCTCGAGCAGCAGGCGCTTCGCCTCGAGCGCCTTCGTGCTGTAGTCGAAGAAGACGACGCGGGTGTCCGCGCCGAAGCCGAAAGACTCGAGGAGCACGTTCGGTTTCAAGCCCGAGGCCACGCTGTACAGCGTTGTGATCGGCGGCTCGAAGCCGGGCGGCGGGTTGCGAACGTCGTCGTACGGCTCAAGGTTCCAGAGGAAGACGCCTCGACCCGCATTGACGACCTGGAGCTGAACCTCCTCCAGGAAGGCGCCGGTCCGCGGGTCGGTCCAGGTCTCGTCCCTCGAGTAGCTCCGAATGCCGTCCCCGAGGTATCGCGCCAGGCGCTGCTGCTCTGCGGGCGAGAGGCGGCCGAGTGAAAGGCAGCGCTGATGGAGCTCTTCCCCGACGTCGTCGACAAGGGGCCGTCCGATAGTGGGACGCCCGAGCTCCTCCCAGCGGCCGACGTCGACCAGAAGGCACGCGTAGTCGTCGTCAACCGCGCCGAGGGCGAGGAAGTCGCGCTCTGAAATCCAGCGCGAAACGCACTCATCGAGGCGCTGCCGAGCGTCGTCCGCATGCCAGCGCTCGAGGATGACATGGCCGGGCCTCTGCACGAGGCACCACCGGTAGCCGAGCTCGGCCGCCTCGCCTAGTAGGCCCTCGATCGTGCTCGCTTCGAGGATGCGGCCTCGATAGTCGTATCGCGACCACGAGATCGTCAGATCGCGGAGCTTGCGTGCGAGCCGGTCCCCGCCCGGCGAGGGAGAGTCGACGATGCCGAATGCGAGCGCGTCGGAGTACACCTGTGCTGCGAACCCCCTCCTCTCTCCTCTGCCCGGCGACTGTACCCGCTCGGTGCAGCGTGGATTTGCATCATGTTAGGCGGCGGCGCCATCGGCCGACAGGGGGGCCTACGACCGTCTCGATGTGCGAAAGCACGGCCTGTGCCGTTCGTTGCCACGAGTACGACGCCCCGGCCCGGCTTGCAGCAGCGCCGAACTGACGGCATCTCTCGGGATTACCGAGCAGTGCCGACAGCCGAGACGCGAGTGCATCGACGTCGCCAACCTCGACGAGGTAGCCGGTCTCGCCCTCGGAGACGAGCTCTGGGAGAGCGCCGACCCTCGTCGCGATGACCGGTAGCCCGTGTGCGAGCGCCTCGAGAAAAGCGATTCCGTACGCCTCACGGCGAGTCGGCAGGCAAAAGACCGACGACCGGCCGTAGTAGGCACCGACCTGGTCGACAGGAACGGACCCGACGACTTCGCAGTTTTTGAGCGCGAGCGCCGGCGAGCAGCCGACGACCGTGAGGGTGGCGCGTGGATGGGAATCGAGCACGCGTTCGAACGCGGCGGCCAGTTCGGGTCCTCCCTTCGGCTCCCATCTCCCGGCGACGAACAGAATGCGCTGGCTCTCGTAGCGATCGGGCGGCCAGCCATCTCCGTCCGGCGCGGCGTTCGGACCGGCCCGGACCCAGGCGACCTGTGACGCGGGAATCCCGTACTCGTCGATGAGGCAGCGCCGTGTGGCCTCGCTCATCGTGAAGACCATGCTTGCGTTCCTGTAGATCGCGGTCTCGTGTCCGCGGATCCATCGCGGCGGGAACAGCTGCTTGGGCGAGAAACCCGGAAAACGGAGGCACTGCAGCTCGGCGTGATCGGTGTACACGAAGTGGGGGATACCGGGGAGGCTCGCGTCGAACAGCGATTGCGTCTGGAGCGTGAAGAGATACTTCCGTCCCGACAAGCGTTCGAGCAGCCGCCGCCGCAGGCGTTCGAGGTAGTACGTCGTGCGGATGAGGCAGCCGCCTACGCCATGCATCTTCTCGCGCCTCAGGAGCAGCAGCCGCGTGTACTCCCTCAAAGCGGCCAGACGCGCGCGAGCCTTGAACGCGCGCCCCTCGTGAGCCATCAGCTCTAGGACGTCGACCACGTCGACGTCGTATCCCGGAAGCCTGGCGGTGAAGGGGGCGAGGAAGGAGTCATTGATCGAGGAGAAGCTCCCGCGTCTGATGATCGCGATCGCGGGTCGCTGAGCCTGCGCCGGGGCCTGTGCGCGGCCGCTCATCCGGTTCGTGACCATTCGCGAATAACGTCTGCCACGCGCGCGACCAGCTCGGAATCGAGATCCTGGTGGATCGGCACCGCAACGATATGAGTCTTCAGATAGGTGCTTTCGAGAAATTCGTGCGTGGGGAAGGCAGGATGGAAGTCGCTCCAGAAGAGCTCGGCCCCGATCGCATTGCGCTCGAGATGACGGAGAAGCGATTCCGGCTCGTCGACGAGGAGCGGAAACCTGAGCGGACACGTGCCACTCGGTAGCATGGGGTAGAGCGGACGCGCACCCGACAGGCCGTCGAGCTCAGCGGCGAGAGACGCGTAGTTCTGACGGCGACGGCGCGCGATCTCGGAATGCGGGCTCCGGGATGCGATTCGGTGCGCCGCGCGGCTCATCGACCAACCCGCGGTCGATGGATCGAAGGTGACATGAGGGTTTGAGGTCGAGTCGAGGGCGCGCCGTGAGGTGGTGGCGTCGCGCGATATGTACCTGCCTGCGCGCGATCCGAGGTCCGCGAGACGGCTGGAGAGACTGGCGGTCGCCCACCCTGCACGCCCGTACCGGAGCAGCATGTGTCCTTCGAGGTTGGACCGAAGGACAGTGAGGGAGCCGTCGAACGGAGGGGGAACAGTGCCTCCGTCGAGGTGCACCGGGCTGTTCGCGAGCACCGCGCCTCCATCCGGCATCGGAAGCGTCTTCCACAGGCTGAAGATACTCGCGTCTCCGAACGTGCCCAGAGGACGGTTCAGGTGCGTCGAATAGAGGGCCGGGGCGCAGTCCTCGATGAGGAACAGCCCGTGCTCCCGGCAGAGCTCGACGATCTCGAGAAGCTCGGGCTGCGGAAAGCCGAAATAGTGCGTCACCACCACAGCGCGCGTTCGTGGCACGATCGCCTGCCGGAGGTCGTCGACGTCGATCCGAGCCAATGCGTCGACGCGGTAGAAACGAACCGTCGCAGGCGCCCTGAGGACGGCGTCCAGTTCCGCCCCGCAGTTGTACGAGGGGACTAGCACGATCTCCGAGGCTTTGACACCAAGCGCCCGGATGAGCTGCCAGAGCCCGTTTCGAGCCTTGACATAGAACGTCACACCGCCGGCGTCCAGGGGTGCCGGCAGGCGGCCGCGTCTCGAGCTGCCCACGAGAACCGACGGCGAGAGCGTCGGTCGTGTTCTCAGGAAGAGCTTCGCCGCATGACGTCGCTTCTGCATGGAGCTAATACTCGGCCAGCGACCCGGAGCGTTGGGCGACGCGAAGCGCGCCGCCGAAGATCCCCAGTGCTAGTGGGATGGCGACCGCCGCGATCGCGAGGAGCTTGACGGCGTCGAGCGCCCAGAAGTCGCCCCGGAAGAGGGCGTTGCGCGCACCGTCGAAGGCGAGGTGTGGCGGAAGAATGCGTGCGACCGGCTGAAGCCACCCAGGAAGACTCGTGATCGGGAAGACCGACCCGCTGAAGACGATCGCTACGCCAATGATCAGCCCGACGAACGCGTCCGCGCGTTTCAAGACGAGTACGGCCGCCGCAACGGCGATGGCGATCCCCACGAACGCGGCTGCTGTCGCGAGCAAGACGACGACGAGCCCGACCCAGCTCACGCGCCCGAGGTCGAGTCCCATCAACCCGGAGACGATGACGAAGTAGATGACGGCACGCACGACGGCGAACGAGAAGGGAAACCCCACCAGGCCAAGACTGAGTTCCGCTGTCGAGATGGGGTGGCCGACCAGGGTCTCGAGCGTTCCCGAGAGCTGTTCCTCGTGCAGCCTCGTCACGAACTCGATGGTCGCAGTGGTGATCATTGCGGCAACGAGGATGCCGCCAGCGGCGAAGGCAAAGTAGCTCGGTGCGTGGTTGAGCGCCGCGTGATCGGGGTGGGCGAAGAAGCGCGAGATGAAGTAGAAGATGGCGAGCGTGAGGAGGCCGTTGAAGATGTCCAGCGTGAAGGCGATGCGGTAAGAGCGCTTGGTCAAGTAGTCGCGCCAGACGATCGCGCCGAAGACGCGCCGGCGCGGCCAGGCAGCGGCGATCACAGGAGGTCCTCAGGGTGATCGACGGCTCGTTCGACCTGCTGTCGTATGCGGGCGCCCGTGCTCTCCCAGTTGTAGCGCTCGTGCGTCAGCGCATATCCGCCCGCCCCGAGTCGACGAGCGAGTGCGACATCGTCGAGCAGCGCAATTAGGCGGTCCGCGAGCGCGGCGATATCCCTATACGGCACGCAGTAGCCGGTCTCGCCATCGCGCACGAACTCCGGCATTGCACCGTAGTCGGCCGTGACCACGGGAAGTCCGTACGAGAGCGCTTCGATGAACGCGTGCCCGAACGGGTCGCGGATCGAAGGGACGCAGTAGATCGAGGCTTGCTCGTAGTACGCCGGGAGATCCGCGACGGGCACGGAGCCTACGACACGACAATTGGGCAGATCGACGGAAGGAGTAGATCCGACGATCGTCAAGCTCGCGTCCGGATGAACCCCGAGGACACGACGGAACGCCTCGACCAGCTGCGGCCCGCCCTTCACCTCCCATCGAAGCCCGACGAAGAGGATCCGTTTGGCCGCGTATCGCGCCTCGTCGAGAAACGGCGGGGTGGGCGGGGGAGGCACGTTGCCGCCCGAGTAAACGCAGACGACTTTGTCGGCCGGGATCCCGTAGCGTTCGACGAGGATCCCGGCGAGATGCTCACTCCGGGTAAGCACGATCGCAGCGTTCATGTAGATGCTCGTCTCGCGCTCGATCCACGATCTCGGCAAAAGATCGCGCCGGTCGAATCCCGGGTAGTCGAGGCTCGCCAAGACGCCGTGGTCCGTATAGACCACATGCGGAATCCCGGGGACGCTGGCGTCGAACAACGATTGTGTCTGGAACGTGAAGACACAGGCGTCATTCGAGAAGCGCTCGGCGGCCGCGTCGCGGATCGCATTGAAGTATTGGCTCGTCCAGGACGTGTAGTTCGTGATCCGCCTCCGCCGGCGGACCGCGAGTGGCCCGAACTCTCGATAGGCGACCACGCGGTTGCGCAGCCTGAAAGCAAGAGAGCGCCGCCTCGGGGCAAGCAATTTCCAGGAAGTGACGGCGTCGACCCCCAACGCGGCGAACTCTCGACGGAGCACCTCCAGCATCACGTAGTCATGAGGAAGGCGTCCGGGAGTGACGAGCCCAAGCTTGCGCGAAACACCGTTCGCCAGCATGCTGTCTGTCACGACTGAACGATAGTCGCGGCCGCAAGAAGGGCACGCTCATCGCAGGTCGCAGCGGTTCTTGACGGCCTCGAACGGCGATGGCTAAGGTCGCGAATTCACGGCTTATGGCATCCGTCGACATTCGATCCGTCGAGTCTGGCCTCGTTCTCCCACAAGAGGAGGCGTCGAGGTCCGGGCACATCCTCGTCGTCGAGGGGCTTTGCCGCGACCTTGGCGCCCGTCGTGTCATCGATAACTTCGAGCTGTCGGTCTCGCCAGGCGAGCGCGTGGCTCTTCGCGGCCGCAACGGATCCGGTAAGACGACGATCCTCCGCTGCATACTGGGCACGCTTACGCCGACGCGCGGCCAAATCCTCGTCGGCGGACACGCTGCAGGCTCGCTGGGTGCCCGCGCCCTGATCGGGGCGCTATTGCCGCAGGAACGTGCCTTCTACCTCCGTCTCACCGGGCACACGAACCTGCTCTTCTTCGCGAAGATCAGGGGCCTCCATCGCGACGAGGCCCGCCGGAGGGTGCAGGAGCTCGACGCCGAGCTCGGGCTTCGAGAGATACTCGCCCGCCGCCTCGACCGCTGCTCGAGCGGCATGCTCCAGAAGCTCGCGCTCGCGCGGGGGCTGATCGGTGAGCCACCGTTGCTCTTGCTCGACGAGCCGACACGCTCGCTCGACGACACGGCCACGGAGCTCTTTTGGGCCGCGATCGAGCGACGCCCTCAGACGGCGGTCCTGATAGCGACCCATCGGCAAGACGATCTCGCTCACTGCAATCGCGAGATTCACCTCGACCAGTCGTAGACAGATGGGTTTACCCTCGTCGGCGAAGTGGGCATCGAGTACGGTTCCGCGACACGCGGCGCCGAATCCCTCCTTCCGCCGCTGCACTACCCCGTCTTCGCAGCGTGGGCAGAAGACGGCAGGACGCTCATCGTCGACGAGCTAGGGATCGAGAAATCCCTCCGCGTCGCCGACGGCCGAAACGGGCGCGTGCTCGAGGTTGCCGCCTCCGGTGAGGTCCTGCGCCGACTCGCGACCGCCTACAGCTCGACGGCGGGCGGGCTGGTCGTCGAAACCGACTGGGATGGGCGCGTCTTCCGGACGATCGGCGAAGAGCGCTCGCCGGTGATGCTCAGCGACCTAGCTGCTCGCAAACGGCTCGACCCTCGTCTGTGACTCCGGAACGACCGCGTGCTGTGGGTGGGTGCGAACGGAGAGATCGTCACCGACCTCCGTGCACTCACCTCCGGCTCCGCCCTGTTTCGGTTTAGCGGCCCGCGCTATGCCGAGATCTCGCCCGCCGGTTCTTGCCATCGCCGACACCGGAAACAAGCGCGTGCTTGGGGCGACAGCATCCGGTGAGGTCTTGTGGGAGCTCGCATCCGTCGCGGGGACGCAAGTTCCGTGCCTCGATCAGCCAAGGTGGGCGCAGTTGACGACGGAAGATGAGGTCGTCGTGTGCGACCACTGTCACCATCGTGTCCTGCGGCTCCGGTGGGAGCCGCAGGAGGTCCACCCCCAGCACCTTCGCCCGGACTTGCGAATCCGCGCGAAAGTCGATTGACTCGGAGTCGATGCAGACGGGGACGGGGGTGGCCGAGCCACCGGCGGAGGTCGCGCGTACGTTGTTCGCTACCGAAGTCGGGGAATTCGAGCTGCGTGCGTTCGAGTGTGCGTCAGGCTCCGTTTATCTCGTCCTAATCAAGGGCGAGATCGACGAAGGCTCGTCTGTGCTCACGCGCCTGCACTCCGAATGCCTAACGGGGGACGCCCTCGGCTCGAGGCGTTGCGACTGCGGGCTCCAGCTGAGGAACGCGCTGCGCGCGATCGGCCAGGAGGGTCGCGGCGTCCTCGTGTACGTCACCGGTCATGAAGGTCGTGGCGTTGGGCTCGTCAACAAGCTCCGCGCGTACGTTCTGCACGAAAACGGGTATGACACTGTCGATGTGAATCACGTCTTGGGGTTCCCCGCGGACGCATGCGATTACGGGGAGGCGGCGCAGTGCCTGCGTCGATCGGCGTCCGCTCCGTCCGACTGTTGACCAGCAACCCGGATAAGGTCGCAGGCCTGCGGTCAAACGGGATCGCGGTCGAAGAGGTGCTCTCCGCCTCGACTTCGCCGCATACCCGCAACCTGACGGATTTGCGGTCGAAACAAGGGCGCCTGGGACACGCCGCTGCGCCCGCGCCCGCGATGATCACAGACGCCGTTGATGTGCTCGGCCTGCTCGGTCACGTGCGTGAGCCCTCCTGGCGCCCGTACGTCGTGCTGAAGTACGCGCAAACTCTCGACGGGCGAATCGCGTCGCGCACGGGCGACAGCAAGCGGATCAGCGGCATCGAGGAGCGGAGGATCTCTCACGCTCTGCGCGCGGCGAGCGACGCCGTACGACCTCGACATCGCTTCGGTTACCGATGGACTCCGCATCACGGGCGCGTCCGTTTATCGGGCAGGCGACGACCTCCTGCTCGCGGGCGACCTTCGACCTGAACGTTGAACGAGGCCGCCCACCGGCGCCGCACCGACATCGCGGCGACCGAACTCGTCGCCGCCCTTGAATCGGTAGGCATCCGCAGCATCCTCCTGAAGGGGCCGGCCATCGCTCGCTGGCTCTACGAGGAGGATGAGAACCGCCATTACTGGGACATCGACCTTCTGGTCTCGCCCGCGGAGTTGCCTCGTGCGGAGTCGGTCACCGCCGGACTCGGCTTTCAACCTCTGGTCTCCGAGTCGACGCGAATCCAGCGGGAGAGTCATCACGAGAGGTGGTATCGCCCGGAGGACTATGTCTGCGTCGAGCTGCACCGTGGGTTCCTTGGAGTCGAGGCGACCGACGAGGAATTCTGGGACACCCTCGTGCGCGACAGCGAGCCGCTATCGCTTGGCGTCGGCGACGCCGTTGTGCAAATTCCCGGCCTTGCAGCTCGTACGATGCTCGTCGGCCTGCACGCGGCCGCAAGCGTCAAGAAGGAAACGTCACTCGAGGACCTCCGACGTGCCCTTCGGCAAGTGCCGATGGAGACGTGGCAAGAAGGCGCGGCGCTCGCCCGCCGGCTCCGCGCGAAGTCGGTATTCGCGCTCGGCCTCTCGCTCGTTCCCGAGGGAGTCGACCTCGCGGCTCGACTTGGGCTCGCGGCCACGCCATCGGCCGAGGTCATCCTGTGGTCGAGCCCGCCGACTGCGATGGGATTCGAACGCCTCGCGCGTACACCCGGCCTCGCCGGAAAGCTTCGCTACATCGCGTGGGAGCTGGCCCCTCCCCTCGAGCTGCTTCGACAACGGGATCCGCTCGCGCGCCACGGGGCTGCAGGAGCCGTAGCCGCCTACATCGTCCGCCCGTTCCGTCTCGCCAAGCAAGCTCCCCGCGGCTTCCTGGCCTGGCGCTCCGCGCGGCGACGTGCGACTGGGTAGCCTAGATTTCAAGACCGGTGACAGACTCGCTGTCAGCAGAGACCGCCAATCTGAGGCTGGCGTGGAAGAGTAAGACGCGCGAGAGATTGCGCACATATCTCGTCGAGGGAATCCAGGATCCCCGAACGAATATCCAGAGCATCCTAACGCGCCACTTTCTCATCGAAAAGCTCTTCGGCGATCGGTTCGCTGAAATCGAATCCAATGAGTTGCGGCACGCTATGCGCCTTAACACCGAGCGGGCGGAGAAAAGAACGAGCGCTGAGACGGAGAAGGATAAGTTCCGCAGACAGTGGAGAAGAGCATTCACAACATGCACCGCGACGCCCAGATCGGTACTAGAATGTGGATGTGGCTCAGCAAACGACTACCGGTTTTGGAGCGCCTACGGCATCGCTCGGTTTCTAAAATACAAGGGCTTCGATCTGTCTGAAGACAACGTCGCGAACGCGCGCGAGATGTTCCCCGATGCGAACTTCGAGTGCGGCAACATCTTTCATATCCGCGAGAAGGACGAATCGTTCGACTATGTCGTCGTATTCGATCTTTTCGAGCATCTGTCGCTGGAGGGGCTCGAGATAGCGATCCGCGAAGTGTGTCGCGTGGCTCGGAGGGGTTTGGTGGTGAACCTATTCAACATAGCGGATATTCCGCACCACGTCGCGAACCCTGTGCCGGAGCGACACTACCACTGGAACACTCTGAGCCTGAGGCAAATCAGTGATTCGTTCGCGGCACACGCGCGCAAGGTCGAGGCTGTGAACATCCACAGATTGCTCCGCAGCAAATACGGTCCCGAAGGACTGTACGACAGTTTCCTCAGCGACGTGAACCAGAACCTCGTCACGTTCTATCTCGAGAAGTGACTAACTGCCACGAAGCGCCGCGAGCGTCCTGTCCTCAGCGTCGGACTGGTTCCAATGATGCGTATCGGGGAGGTTCGCCTCGAAGAACTCGGCGATCACGGGAGTGAGCGGAACCTGTCCTTCCATCGGCCCCCTGTTCGGCGGATGGGCGTCGGGAAGCAGGAGTTTGGCGGGACCTTCCCCAACGAGCGTTTCGGCGAAGCGGTCGAGGGACTCCTGCGGCGTCATCCCGTGGTCCCTTTGGTCTTGTAGATCCGCCAGTTCAGCCAGCGATCCACCCGCGCCGGGCGGCGGGTCGCCGCCACGAGCTCGAAGATCCCCGCCGCCTCGATCACCTCGGGCTTCGGCGGATTGATTAACAGGAGCCACGCCTGACGCTTTCCGCCTTCGACGGCGGCCGAGATCTTCGCGAGCACGCGGCCCAGCAGCTCCTCGTCGAACGGATAGTAGAAGTAGCAGACGAGGTGGGCGTCGCGCGGAGGTTCGAGCTCACCCGCGTCGCCCACCTTGAGCTCGATCTCGCGGCAGCGCTGCCGGCGCGAGCGGTAGATCGCGACGTTCCTGCCCGCGATCTCGTGGAGCGCGGGCGAGAGCTCGACGCCCACGATGCGGCGGAACGGGTAGTCCGACGCGAGGAGAAGAATTCGTCCCTTTCCCGAGCCGTAGTCGATGAAGACGAAGTCCTCGTGCCGGATGCGCATCTCCGAAATCACCCGGTGAAAGACGCGCGGGAGCGTGGGCTTGTAGTCCGACGAGTGGCTCCTCGCCTCCTCGGAAACGCCCATGTCCTCGAGATCGACGAGCCCCGACGTCTCGGTGCCGTAGCGCGAGTCGAACGCGTCCTTTCGATCCATCTTCGTCCAGCGCGCTCCGCGCGTGGACTCGCGCAGGCGATCGACGTGGCTGCGCAGGTACGGGAGCGCGAGCCGGAGCGTCTTGAGAACGCCTTTCTGGCGGAGCGAGTTGCGCGCGTCCCTGAGCACGATATCGAGGTCCGCGATCATTCGAGCGCCTTCAGCGACCGCCCGGCGGGGCGCGAAAAGGACGCGAGCGTTCGCCGCGCGTCCACCGCGCGGCCCGAAGCGGTTTTGATCAGAATCTGAAATCGGGCGATATCGCGTCCACGATCCTTGTCAATTCGAGAATATTCCGGGCAATCCCGATCTCGCTGCTCAGACGCGCGATGTCATTGAGCTGCTCACGTCTCGTGACTTGAGCCACGTCCGTCCTCCTTTGTGCGTCGAAGGATGAAGATTATGGTCGCGCCGCAGGGCCGCGAGCGCCCTGTCCTCGGCCTCGTAGTCTGGCTGGGCGACGTGCCCGGGCATTGAGCCCGGCTCGGGCGGGTTACGGCGCTCCCACTCGATCGTTCGTCGCAGCGCCTCGTCCTCCCTCACCGTCTCGCCATAACCGAGCTCTGCCTGATGCGGCTTGAATCGATCACGTAGTCCTGGCGAAGGTCGAATGCGTCCTCGCCGTAGCGCCTCCGGCAGCAGGTCGGACTTGGCGAGGACGACCTCGCCGGGCCAGCCGTGAACGCGTGCGATCTCTCGGACCCACTGACCTCCGTGGGCGTCCGCTCGTAAGGAGACGTTGTAGGTACCGCACGCGGCCACGTCGTTGGTAACTGTGAGGACGATGGCATGTGCAACATCCTCGACGTAGCAGTGCGCCCTGCGCCAGTCCCCAGCGCTTCATCGAGCAGGATTGCCCGGCGGCCGTCGTCCATGCGCTTGAGGTAGGGGAAGAGGCGGTGCTGGCGATCGCCGGGACCGTGGATAGCCGTTGGACGCACGATCGTGACCGCTAGCTCAGGATCCTGGGGCTCTACGTTCGACCTCCACGTTGTCGTAGTCGATGCCCTGCCCGGGCTCACTCACCGGCTTCGTCCGCAGCGGAGAGTCCTCGGTGAGCGCCCGCGGACTGCCGCAAACGAGCTCGGGAAACCTCCGCTTCCCCCAGACTCCTCCCACCGATCGGCGTTAGCCAACCCGAATCGTAGCATCCGCATAGACGGAATGGGGAGGTCAGTCGGTGCGGATGATGCCATTACGCAGTGCATTCCAGTTCCACGTTACAGAGCTGGATCGTTCTATCGGGGAAGGGCTCACGGGGCGCGTGAGATTGGCTTGCATCCACTTTTCAAGCCATTCATTTATGGCCAAATCAAAGCTCAAGGTTACTCTTTCATCGCCCGAGCCGTTGATGAGCGTGTGAATTTGGTCCGTATCAAAGCAATTCACATACCCCGCTTCGAGATAGAACAACTCGACGGCGTCCGAGCAGGCGTCGTGCAGCTGTTCCATGTTGAACCAGACGTCTCCGTTCTGATCACCTTTGAACCCCGAGGACTCCGTATCGAAGCGCTTTAGGTCGAGTCCGTTGCCGGCAATTAACAAAAACGCTTCTCTGCTGGTGTTGATCGGAATTTGAAAACGGCTGATATCGCGTCCGCGGTCCTTGTCGTCGTGGAAAGCGTACGCTGAATGGGGGACGCGACGCAACAAACGGAACGCTGCCTTCTCTGTCTGGAAACTGCCAAAGATACTTTTCAGATAGGGGCACGCGTCGAGGGCGCCGCTAAAGGGAACATTGTTGTGGTGCGTCCTATACGGCGCGTAAATCTGGTCTGCCGACGTTAGCGAAATGGCGTTTCCATAGGGCCCTTTGTCAAACTCCAAAATATTGCGGGCAATCCCGATTTCCCTGCTCAGACGCGCGATATCATAGAGCTGCTCACCTCGCATGACGTGAGTCACGTCTGTCCTCCTTTGTGTGTCGAACGATGAGATTATCGTGACGTCGACGGGTCCGTGCTGCGTGTGGCGGATCGAGTCGAACAGCCCGCCGCTCCTCGGCCAGCGGGCGCATGTAGTCCGACAATCCTGGACCGCCGCGGAGCAGCAGCGCCGGCCGACCGCTCCCACCACGCTCGCCGCCTCGTGCGCCGCGCCCGCTCGTTCTCGATGCGTTGACGCTCAAGTTCTTTCTCCGTGCGGCTGCGGTAGGCGTCGATGTTCCGCTCAGCGTTGCGAATGTCTCTCTCGATCTCAGCCTTACCCTCGTCGCCTTCGGCCGGAGAGGCCGCACGTCGCCGATCAGCGTTTCAACCTCATTCCGCTAAATCGCGAGCGTGAGGATGCCGTTGAACGCGTCGATCGCGAAGCCGAGGCGGTACGAGCGTTTCGTGAGGTAGTCGCGCCAGACGATCGCGCCGAAGACGTGCGGGCGCGGAAGGCTGACTGCACTCAGGGCTGCCGCGGCGCTTCGTCTCACGGAGCGACGATACGTGCCGTCGCAGAACACGTCAACGGGCCAGAAACGGCCGTCCGACATTCCTTGACGATCTCAGGCGACGAGCGCTAACGTGGGAGCTCCGAAGCGTCTGGGACGCACAGTTCAGGTCAGGAAGGGGAACGTGGCATTGGTCGAGCTCGACTCGGCAGAGTTCAGCCGAACGCGCGCACGAGACGAGGCCTCCGGGCGGGCGCAGGTCCTCGTTGTCGAAGGTCTCTGCCGGCAGTTTGGCGAGCGTCGCGTGGTCGAAAACTTCGATCTTTCGCTCTCCAGGGGCGAAAGGGTCGCGTTCCGTGGCCGGAACGGCTCCGGCAAGACGACCATCCTGCGCTGCATCCTGGGCACGCTCTGGCCGACGCGCGGTCGCATCTCCGTCGGCGGACACGCCGGAGGCTCACTCGCTGCGCGCAGCCTGCTTGGCGCGGTGCTGCCGCAGGATCGCGCCTTCTACCTTCGTCTCACCGGGCGGACGAACCTCCTCTTCTTCGCCAAGGTCCGCGGCCTCGATCGGCACGAGGCGGGCCGGAAGGTGCAGGAGCTCGACGCCGAGCTGCGACTCGCGGAGACGCTCTCCCGGCGCCTCGACCGCTGCTCGACGGGGATGCTCCAGAAGCTCGCCGTCGCGCGCGCGCTGATCGCCGAACCGCCTCTGCTCCTGCTCGACGAGCCCACACGCGCGCTCGACGACGAGGCTGTCGAGCTCCTCTGGGCCGCGCTCGAGCGACGGCCCGAGGTGGCGGTCCTGATCGCGACCCACCGGCGAGATGATGTCGCTCGCTGCGATCGCGAGATCCACCTAAGCCGGTCATAGGTGGGCTTCGCTCTAGTCGAGGAAGTGGGCATCGAGTACAGCCCGGCTGAAGCGGCCGGACGCGGCGTCCGCTCCCCTTCTCCGCCTCTGCGCTACCCGGTATTTGCCGCGCGGGCAAAGGACGGCACAACGGTCATCGTCGATGAGCTAGCGATCGAAAAATCGCTCCACCTCCGTGCCTGGTACCGGACGCTGAGGCTCGACCAGGACGGCGCGCTCATCGCGGATTCGGCGGACTGGGGGGACGACAACGCGTACGGCTTCCTCGCCGGCGAGTTTCTCGCCATTTTGCGTGTGACCCATTGGGAGATCGTGGTGCTGTCCCCTGTCGGAGAGCGCATGGCGACGCTCGACCTCTCTCCGCTGTCGAAGCGGATGCCGGTCGTGGCCTCGCAAACGCCGCAGGGCACGTTCCTCGTCGCATTCGCCGACCAGCCTTTCGGCGTCGATGTGGTCGAGGTCGACGAGCGCGGGCGCCTCCTCTGGTACCTACCCCATCTCGACCGCTTGGGGTACCCCGGCAGCGTCCAGCTCCTCCGAAACGGAAACATCCTGGTCGCAGACGAGTTCTGCCACGTCGTCGTCGAGCTCGCCCGCGACGGCTCGGTCGTCCAGCAGCTGGGAAGCTGGCGCGATCCCGGCAGGCGCGGCAATCGCCTCTCGAGCCCTCGCGCGGCGTGGCAAGCGTCCGACGGTATGCGGCTGGTCGCCGACACTCGCAACGACCGCGTCCTGAAGGTCGCGCCCAACGGGACCCTGGAGGTTCTGCCGCGGCCGGCGGGCGGGCTCTCTTCGCCGACGTTTGCCGTTATGTTGCCGGACGGGAACCTGCTCGTCTGCGATGCGGGCAACCGCCGCGTCGTCGAGTGCGATGCGCGCGGCGAGGTCATCATGCAGTACGGCGAGCCACCGGCGCACCGCAGGTGGTTCTCGTTCCCTCGATCCGTCGAGACGCTCGCGGGCGGCGGACTCCTCGTCTGCGATACCGCTCATGATCGAGTCGTCGTCGTGGAGAACGGCGCGCACAACCCGTGGCCGGTGGAAGCGGCGGCAGAGCTCTTCTGGCCGCGATGCGCGCGGATCCTTCCCTCCGGCTCGCTCCTCGTCGCCGACGGCCGGAACGGGCGCGTGCTCGAGGTGGCTCCCTCCGGCGAGGTGCTGCGTCGACTCGAGGGCCTCCAGCTCGACGGCGGTCGGCCGCTCGGCGACCCGCACGACGTTCGCCTGCTCCCGAACGGCCACCTGCTGATCACGGACGCGCCTTTGGGGCTCGTCGTCGAAGCGGACTGGCACGGGCAGATCTTCCGGGCGATCGGTGGCGACGCCGGGCCGGTGACGCTCGACGACCCACACAGCGCCCAGCTGCTCGAGAACGGCCTCATCCTCGTCTGCGACTCGGGGAACGACCGCGTCGTGTGGGTGGGAGCGGACGGAGCAGCAGTCACCGAACTGCACGCGCTCCGCTCGGACTCCGCCTGGTTCCGGTTTAGCGGGCCTCGCTACGCCGAGGTCTCACCGACTGGCGTTCTCGTCGTCGCCGACACCGGAAACAACCGCGTGCTCGCCGCCGCGGAGTCCGGGGAGCTACTGTGGGAGCTCGCGTCGATCACCGGGACCCGTCTCCCGTTCCTCAATCAACCAAGATGGGCGCAGTTAACGGCGGCAGACGAGGTCGTCGTATGCGACCACTGTCATCATCGCGTCCTGCGGCTCCGGTGGGACCCGCAGCAGGTTGACTTGCAAAACCCCTTGAAAGTCGATTGACTCGACCGAGAATGCAGGCCCAGACGGGGGTGGCCAACGCACCGGTGGAGGTGGCGCGCACGCTTTTCGCTTCCGAAGCCGGAGAGTTCGAGCTGCGTGCGTTCGAGTGTCCTTCGGCATCCGTCTACCTCGTCCTCGTCAAGGGCAAAGTCGGTGATGGCTCGTCTGTTCTCACGCGTGTTCACTCGGAGTGCCTGACCGGGGACGCCCTCGGGTCAAGGCGCTGCGACTGCGGACTCCAGCTGCGGAACGCCCTTCGTGCCATCGGGCGGGAGGGGCGCGGCGTCCTCGTCTACGCCACCGGGCAGGAGGGTCGTGGAGTCGGGCTCGTCAACAAGCTCCGCGCGTACGTCCTGCAGGAGAACGGGTACGACACGGTCGATGCGAACCATGTCCTGGGTTTCCCCGCAGACGTGCGCGATTACGCCGAAGCTGCGCAATGCCTGTCGCTGGTCGGGGTCCGCTCGGTGCGGTTGCTCACGAACAATCCCCGGAAGGTTGAAGGCCTTCGGGCAAACGGCGTCGAGGTCGAAGAGGTCCTCTCCGCTTCGACCTCGCCCCACACCCGGAACCTGACGTACTTACGGTCGAAGCAGGGCCGTCTCGGTCACGCCGCCGCGTCCGTGGCCGCGCCCGAGACGATGACGGACGCTGTGGATGTGCTGGCCCTGCTCGGGGAGGTGCGTGAGCCGTCGTGGCGCCCATATGTCGTGCTCAAGTACGCACAGACGCTCGATGGGCGCATCGCGTCGCGAACGGGCGACAGCAAGTGGATCAGCGGGGAGGAGGAGCGGCGGATCTCTCACGCGCTGCGCGCAACGAGCGACGCCGTGCTCATCGGTGTCGGCACCGTCCTCATCGACGACCCCCAGCTAACCGTGCGCCTGGTCCCGGGCGCGTCACCACTCCGCGTCATCCTCGACTCGACCCTCCGCGTCCCCAGGCACGCGAGGATTCTCGATGACGAGGCCTGCACGATGGTCATCTCGACGAGCGATGCGCCGGCCCGGAGCCGGCTCGTCCTTCGCGACCGCGGTGTCGCCGTGCACTCGGTGAGCGCGCATCCGGCCGGCGTGGACGCCGCTGCGGCGTTGCGGCTGCTCCGAGGGCTGGGCGTTCGCTCCGTGCTCGTCGAGGGAGGCGCCCGCGTCCTCACGTCGTTTCTGAAGGCGAGACTTGCCGATCGGGTGATTGTCGGCATCGCGCCGACCATCCTGGGAGCGGGGACGGAGGCCGTCGGCGACCTCGACATCGTCTCGGTCACCGACGGGCTCCGAATCACGAACCAGTCCGTCTATCGCGCCGGCGACGACCTCCTGCTCGCCGGCGATCTTCGATCCGAACGTTAATTCCGCACGCTGATCTCTTCGACGGCTTCTTCGCAGGTCGGGAGGACCGCAGTCCCGCCGAGTGCCTCGGCGTGGTCTGCACGACTACGCCGTTCAACGACGTCCGTCGAGCGCTCGTCCCCACTGTCCCTCGAAATGGTCGTCGCGCGCCGCCCCGAGCCCGTTACCGCCCCGGTGGACGAGGAGCTGGTGATGCTCGTCCCACGGCAAAGCCTCTACTTCGCTCTCGATCCGATTGGCCGTCGGGTGTGGGAACTGCTTGAGCAGCCTCAGGCCGTCAGTGCGCTCTGCAGCGCGCTCGAGGACGAGTTCGAGGTGTGAAGGGCGCCAATATTGGTGTCACTTCTCCGTCGGGCGACGACTGGGAGGATCGGCGGCATGGTCTTCTCCTTCCTCTACCTCGCTCTTCGGGCTCTGCTCGGTGCGTTGGTCCGTAGCCGTCGCGGCCTGCACGTGAAAGACATCGAGCTGCTGGTGCTGCGCCACGAGCTCGAGATTCTCCGCCGTCAGGTGGCGCGGCCGAAGCTTGGTGCAGCTGATCGCGCCCTGCTGGCGGCGTTTGCTTGTCATCTGCCGCGGTCGTCGTTGGGTGTGCTTCTGGTGACCCCGCGGACGCTGCTCCGTTGGCATCGGGAGCTCGTGCGCCGGAAGTGGCGGCAGCCGTCCTGTCGACGCGGGCGGCCGCCGCTTTCGGCTGAGGTTCGGGAGTTGGTGTTGCGGCTCGCGCGTGAGAATCCACGCTGGGGCCATCGGCGGATCTGTGGCGAGCTGGGCAAGCTCGGCTTCCGGGTCTCGCCGACGAGCATCCGCCGTGTTCTTGCCCGGGCGCAGCTGAAGCCGGCGCCGCGGCGCGCCGGGCCGAGCTGGCGCGAGTTCCTTCGCGGCCAGGCGGCGAGCATCGTCGCCTGCGACTTCTTCACAGTCGAGACGATGTTTCTGCGCCGCTACTACGTGTTGTTCTTCATCGCGCACGCGAGCCGTCGCGTCTGGCTGGCTGGTTGCACGAAGAATCCCAGCGGCGCCTGGGTTACCCAGCAGGCGCGCAACCTCGGCCCCGACTTCGCCGACCAGGGCATCCGTTTCCTGATCCGCGACCGCGACAGCAAGTACAGCGGCCCCTTCGACGAGGTGTTCCGCAGCGAGGGCATCCGGGTTGTGAAGACGCCCGTGCGAGCGCCGAAAGCGAACGCTGTCGCGGAGCGCTTCGTTCGGACCGTGCGCACCGAGTGTCTCGACTGGCTGCTAATCCTCAACCGCCGCCACCTCGAACGCGTCCTCCGGGTCTACGTCGACCACTACGGATGGAAGTCAAGTCGCTGGACGGTGGGCGGCTCCTTTGCGAGAGTTGGTGTGGGCGCGGGTGACCGCGAGCTAAAGCGCAGGGGGTGGGGC
>CAJDTX010000034.1_pt1 | contig 30688 bp, 35 predicted proteins | sample 7390491 | NCBI WGS metagenome assembly CAJDTX01 (sample SAMEA7055669, study PRJEB34461) | soil metagenome | biome: terrestrial ecosystem; feature: Peninsula; material: soil | place: Antarctica | collected 2016
GCCAACAGTTTCTTTGGCTACATCAGACCGGCGAACGAAGACACAACCGCGCTCTGGCTCAGCACTTACGCCGTTACGAGCTCAAAAACTTCGGTCTAGGTCAGAGGTCGCGCCGGCTGAAGCCGGCGAACGCAAGCCCGGCGACGAGCGCGAGGTAACCGGCGGCCCAGATCCCCAGCCAGGCGCCGGCCGCGTGGGCTCCCCCGAACGGGCCGAGCCGGAGGACGAAGCCGGTGAAGCCGGCCGTGTGCTCGGTGATCAAGTGAAGCCCGTCCTGGTAGAGCGCCTCGAACGGGAGCACCCAGGAGGCGACGTGCGCGGCAGTCTTCAGCGTTCCCGATCCCAGCGCCTGACCGATGGAGCCGAGCAGTCCCGCCACGAGCCCGGCGCCGAAGACCATGAAGACGGCGATCCCGTTCGCCGTCCCGGAGAGGAAGACCGAGCCGAGCAGCGAGACTGCCGCGACGATCACGACCCCGGCGGCGATCTCGATCCCGGGCGTTGCGATCCGGTCGGGCCACCAGTGTCCGATCGCTCCCGTGAGCAGGAGCAGCGCGGTGTAGACAATGGCCACGTATGCGACACAGACGGCCGCGGCGGCCAGCAGCCGGCCGGCGAGCAGCGTCCCGCGTCCAAGAGGCCTCACGAGCAGCGGTTGCAGCAATCCGCCCTCGGCATCACCCCGCACGACGCCGAGCGTCAGGAAGACCGCGAGAACGACGCCCAGGAAGAGAGTGGCGAACATCGACAGCCCGAAGACCGTTGCGCCCGCGAACGTCCTCGGCTCGATCCCGTGCGGCGCGGTAATGGTGTTCACGTGTCGGAAGAGCTGGCTGATCCCGAGCCCGTAGAGCGCGACGAAGGCTGCGGTCATCAGGAGCACGACGAGGAAGACCTTGCGCCGCAGCGCCTCCTCGATCGCGTACCCGGCGATGATGACGACCTTCATTGCTCCTCCTCGCCGACGACCTCGAGATAGGAGTCCTCCAGGGAGGTCCGCAGAACGCGGACGCCGTAGATGCGCTCGCCGCGCTCTACTGCCTCGGCCACGAGCTTCGGTGCGTCCTCCCGCTCCGCCTCGTCGAAGCGATGGATCCCCGTGTCGGTCTCGATCTCGACCCCCCGGGCACGGGAGAGCTCCGCGGGAGTGCCGGCGGCCACGAGCCGGCCGTTGGCGATGATCGCGACTCGGTCGCAGACGAGCTCGATCTCGCTCAGGAGGTGCGAGTTGAGCAGGACAGCGACGCCGCGGCTGCGGAGTTCCTCGAGCAGCCTGCGAACGGTGTGGCGGCCGGCCGGGTCGAGCGCGCTCGTCGGCTCGTCGAGGAGAAGCAGCCGGGGCGCGCCCACGAGCGCCTGCGCAATCCCGAGCCGCTGTTGCATCCCTTTGGACATCGTCTCGATGCGGCGGGCCGCCGCGTCCTCGAGTCCGACGAGCTCGAGCAACTCTCTGCGCTCGGCGTCTCCACCAGTCGAGCCCGCGAGCCGCTGGTGCAGCTCGAGCAGCTCGTCGGCGCTGTACCAGCCCGGGAAGCGGAACAGTTCGGCGAGATAGCCGAGGTCCGCGCGGGCGGCGGCCGAGGAAGGGGCGGAGCCGCAGATCTCGGCGGATCCCGCTGTCGGGCGAACGAGCCCACACGCGATCTTGACGAGCGTCGACTTGCCGGCGCCGTTGGGGCCCAGGAGACCGACGAGCTCCCCTTCGCCGACCTCGAGATCGACGCCGGCGAGCGCCTCGACGGGCCCGTATCGCTTGGCGAGCCCGTGGACAGCGAGGGCGACGGGCATGGGGCGAGTCTAGAGGTGCACACAGCCGAGCGAAGCGCCTCCATCCGCGGATGGGGCCCCGGCACAAACTCGGCCCACTTTCGTTACCCATGGGCGCGAATTTCCCCACTAGGATCAGCAGCGGGGAGGAGGTAGGAGGCCCCCGGCCAGGGACCCGCTGACGGGGCGAAGGCCGGCGCGAGTGGCGCTGTTACGATCGGCCGCCGTGAGCCAGATCGTCTCCGCCGACTGGGTGCTACCCGTCGAAGAGCCGCCCATCGAGCAGGGGGCGGTTGCGATCGAGGGCGGGCGTATCGCTGCGGTCGGCACCCGTGACGAGCTGGGTGACGGCACTCACTATCCAGAGGCCGCGATCGTGCCGGGGTTCGTCAACGCCCATACGCATCTCGAGTACGCCGTCTTCGCCGGCTTCGGCGACGGACTGTCGTTCGCCCCCTGGATCGCGCTCCATGTCGAACGCAAGAGCCGTCTCGACTGGGACGACCTGCTCGCGATCGCGCGGCTCGGAGCCGCGGAGTGCCTGACCTCGGGCGTCACAACGGTGGGCGACGCGAGCTACAGCGGCGCCGCAGCGATCGCCTGCGCGGAGCTCGGTCTGGCGGGAATCGTCTATCTCGAGGTCTTCGGACAGGAGCCCGAGCAGGCCCTCGAGCGCTTCGAGCAGGCCCGCGGGCGAATCGCAGGCGGGGTGTCGGATCGCGTCCGGCTCGGGATCTCGCCACACACCCCGTTCTCGGTCTCCTCCGCCGTCTACGAGGCCTGCTTCGGCACGGGGCTGCCGATCGCAACGCACTTCGCGGAGAGCGCAGCCGAGCGCGAGTGGCTGACGGCGGGCAAGGGGCCGTTTACCGAGTTCCGCCACCTGCTCGTTTCACCGATCGGCACGACGGGAATCCGGATGCTCGCCGAGGCGGGCTTGCTCGACCGTCGCGTCGTCGCGGCCCACTGTGTGGCGGTCGACGACGAGGAGATCGACCTGCTCGCCCGGCACCACGTCGGTGTCGCCCACTGTCCGCGCTCGAACGCCTTGCTCGGCTGCGGGATCGCACCGCTGGCCGAGCTGCGGGCGGCCGGGATCCGGGTCGGGATCGGGACCGACAGCCCGGCCTCGACGCCGTCGTTCGACTTCTTCGACGAGCTCCGAGCCGCGATCTACGCCGCGCGGGCACGGAAAGGCTCGCCCGAGGCGCTCTCCGCCTCCGAGGCGCTCGAGCTTGGGACGCTCGGCTCGGCGCGCGCTCTCGGCCTCGACGACGAGATCGGGTCGCTCGTCCCCGGCAAGCGGGCCGACCTCGCCGTCGTGTCGATGGCAGGCTCTCCGTACCTTCCCTGGGAGGATCCGGCGGCGGCCGTCGTTCTCGGCGGGGCCCCCGGTCGAGTGCTCACCACCCTCGTCGCAGGCGAGGTCCGCTACAAGAGGGGAGGAGCCGAATGGCGCGACCTACGCAAACACGCCGCAAGCGCACGAAGGCGGATGCTCGCCGACGGCGTCGGCGTGCGCAAACCAGCGCTCCAGTCAGCGTAGCCTCGCAGACGATGTTCTTCCCCCGCCTGCGGCGGCAGGCGAAGTGGGTCTTCGTCCTGCTGGTGCTCGTGTTCACGCTCGGGTTCGTGATCTTCGGCGTCGGCTCGGGCGGCGGCGTCGGGCTCGGCGACCTCTTCAACAGCAACAACAACTCGAAGGCCGGCGTCTCCGAGTCGGAAGCGCGGAACCGGATTCAGAAGAACCCGAAGGACGCACAGGCGTACCGCGATCTCGCGACGGCACTCGAAACGAAGGGCGACCTCAACGGTGCGATCACGGCGCTCCAGCACTACACGAAGATCAAGCCGAAGAACACGGATGCACTGACCGATCTCGCAGGCTTGTACACGACCCAGGGGTCTCGGCTGCAGGCGCAAGTGCAGGCGGCCTACACCGAGGCACAGAGCACCCAGCTCTATACGGTGTTCAATCCGGGTATCCAGTTGAAGAAGCAACAGGTCGTCCCGCCGAACCCGATCTTCCAGGCGGTCTCCGCCGTGAAGGGCAACCAGGTGAGCACGCTCTCCGCCGCTCAGCAGAAGGACTTCTTGAATGCGGAAGGCGTCTACAAGAGGATCGTCAGGATCGCCCCCAAGGACGCGACTGCCCAGCTCAATCTCGGGCAGGTTGCCCAGCAGGCCGGAGACAAGGCCACTGCGATCGCTGCTTACACGCGATTCGTCAAGCTCGCCCCCGACGATCCGACCACGCCGATCGTAAAGCAGCAGATCAAGGCGCTGAAGAGGCCGGCTACCACCCCGGTGACAACGACCACCAGCGGGGGATAGACTCTCGCGGCCGACGGCGTCTTGGGGGGCAGAGAATGGATTTCAGCATCGAGACCGAGCAGGTCGCAGACGCGAGACACGTCATCTCGCTGACGGGCGAGGTCGATCTCTACACGGCGCCCGAGCTGAAGCAGCAGCTGCTCGACGTGAGCGGGAACGGGGCGAAGGACGTGGTCGTCGACTTCACCCACACGACCTTCATCGACTCGACGACGCTCGGAGTGCTCGTCGGAGGGGTCAAGCGGCTCCGTCCGAACGGAGGGCGCCTCTCGATCGTCTGCAGCGACCGCAACATCACGAAAATCTTCGAGATCACGGGCCTCGACCGCGTGTTCACGATCTATCCGACTCGCGCCGAGGCGCTCGAAAAGCTTGACTCGGACGAGCCGCCCGCGTAGCAGCGTTCTCGCCGCCGTCGCGGTTCTGGGCGGCGTCACGCTCCTTGCGGGCTGCGGGACCGGCGGGGTGGACCGAAGCTCGAACACATCGGGCGGAAAAGAGCTGTTCGTGAGCAAGTGCGGCTCCTGCCACACGCTCGCGGACGCGGGAACGACGGGGAAGGTAGGCCCGGATCTTGACGCCGCTTTCGGCCCGTCCCGTGAGCAGGGGTTCAAGGAGAGCACCATCCGGCAGATCGTCCGCGACCAGATTCATCTCCCATCTCCTCCGCAAGGATCGCCTGGCTTTCCCACAATGCCGGCGAACCTCGTAAAGGGCGCGGATGCGGACGCGGTCTCGGCTTACGTCGCCTCGGTGGCCGGAACCGGTGCGGCCGCGCCGCCCTCCACTTCGACGGTGACGCCGACTTTGACGGCGACCGCGCAAACGACGACCAGCCCTACGACGACCGGTGCTACTCCGTCCAGCGGAGATGCGGCGAAAGGCAAGTCGCTCTACACCTCGCTCGCCTGCTCGAGCTGCCATTCTCTCGACGGTTCGTCCGGCGTCGGCCCAACCTTCAAGGGCCTCTTCGGGTCGAAGGTGGAGTTGACGAACGGGAAGACGGTGGCGGCGGACGACGCCTACCTGCTGGAATCGATCGAGGATCCCGATGCCGAGATCGTGAAGGGCTACCAGGCGGGGATCATGAGCGCGACGATCAAACCGCACCAGGTCGCGGAGTCGGACGCGCGCGACCTGATCGCCTTCATCAAGTCGCTGAAGTAGGGCTCAATATTCGGCCGCGGGCGGCGGCTTTGCCGGCGCCCGCTCATCGCGGCCGTCATCCAGGGTTCTTCCCCCCTGAAAGTTGAGCGCCGAAAGGCGCGACTTTCAGGGGTCCACCTCCTCGTGCTCCTGCTCGAGATCGACGACGACGTGCGTGATCGGCACCGCGAACCGCCCGCGCGCGCGAGGGACGACGCCCCGCTCGAGCCAGTGCGAGCGCCCTTCGGGATGGGTGGAGATCACGATCTCGTCGGCGCCGAACGTCCGCAGCGCATCCTCCACGGCCTGGAGGGGATCGCCGTCGCCGACCTCGCCCCGCACGTTGATGCCGGCCTCTCGCAGCCGCGCGAGACTCTCGTCCAGACGCTTCTGAGCTGCCGAGCGCGCCTGGTCCTCGTCCGAGACCCAGTGCTTGAGCGGCGTGTTCAGCGCCGGGCAGACAACGAGCACTTCCTCCCGGTAGCCCTCCGCCCGCTGCCGAATCATCTCGCGCAGCTTCCGCCCACCGACCGTCTCGTTGGCCACGACGAGGATCCGCTTCTCGTCCTTGCCACCCTGGTGGCGCGGCGCCGACGGCGGAGGCGGCGTGACCGGCTCGCGCTGGAAGAACCAGAACGCAGCCGCAACCGTCAGCACCGCGAACACGCCCACGCCCCACCACGTTCCCCCGACCACGCTCGCGAGCACGATCGCCGCGAAGTAGACGACCGTCCCAAGCAGGAACCGATACGCCTCCGCCTCGCTGCGAAGAGGGTTCTTCACGAAGAATGGCGCGAGACCATGTTCATCGCCCTACAGGATGTAGATCGTCGTGTAGACCACGATCCACATCGCGTCGACGAAGTGCCAGTAGATGCCGGGGATCTCGACCCCGTGGTGCGCCTGGGCCGAGTAGTGGCCGCGGAAGGCGCGAATCGTCGCGAACGCGAGCAGCGTCAGACCGACGAACACGTGGGCCCCGTGAAGCCCGGTCAGGCAGTAGAAGATCGTCCCGAACGCACCGTCATGGGGGGCGAACCCGACCCGCGCGTACTCGGTCATCTGCGTCAGCAGGAACGTGAGCCCCATCAGGAACGTCAAAACGAGCCCCGCCTGCAGCCCGGCCCTGTTCCCGCGCTTGATCGACCGCAGCGCCCAGTGCATCGTGAAGCTGGACGTCAGCAGGATCGCGGTGTTGACCCCGGCGACGAACACCGGCAGATGAAATGGCGGCAGCGGCCAGGGCTTGTCCCCCGCGACGCGGATGAAGAAGTAGGCGGTGAAGAACGAGCCGAACAACATGATCTCGGAGGCGATGAACAGCAACATCCCGAGCACGCGTGAGTCGACGCGCGACGAGACGTTCGCGACGGGGGGATGCTCGGCGTGAGCGTGGGTGGCTTCCACTACGCGCCCGCCTGCACTGTCTCGACCTCGGACTGCTCTGTCACGACGTGCTCGACCGGGAGCCCGGTCTCCTTCCGAACCCGCTCGACGAGGTCGCGCCGCAGCCATCCCGACCGCTCTCCGGCGAAGGTCGAGATGACGATCTCGTCGATCCGCTCGTCGTGGACGGCGTGCATGACCGCCGTGTAGGGATCGGGGTGCGCGATCTGGCCGTGGACGTCGAGCCCTTCTCCGCGTAGCACCGCCAGCGCCCGGCGCAGCCGCCGCTCCGCGTCCCTGTGCTCCGACTGCGTGGGATCGCTCTGCGGGCAGACGATCAAGAAGCTCGCGGGCGAGCGCTGCGCCCGCTCGCGGATCCACTCGAGCAGCGGACGCCCGACCACGGTCTCGTTCGCGATCACGAGCACGTTCGCCTCCCGCCCCTCCTCGTCCAGGTCGACGACGACGTGCTCGACCGAAACGTCTCCGGCCGCGCGGCGGATGCGCTCGACGACGTCGCCGCGCAGCCAGCCCGAGCGCTGCTGCGGGTGGGTCGAGACGACGATCTCGTCGACGTCGTGCTGCTCGAGCGCGTCGCGAACCGCGTTCACCGGATCCGAGTCGACGACGAGACCGTGGGCGGAGATCTCCGCGTCGTGCAGGACGGCAAGCGTCCGATCGAGCCGCCGCCGGGCGGTCGCCCGCCGCGTGTCCTCGTACACGACGCTGCCGTGTCGCGGCTGATTGATGGGACAGACGACGGTGATCCGGATAGGCCCGCTCTCCGCGTGCCGGCGCAACGCCTTGATCAAGCTCTCGCCGGCGACGGTCTCGTTCGCAACGACGAGGACGTGCTTCACGTCAGTGCACCTTCTCCTCGACACGCTCCAGGCTCGCCGTCTGGTCGCCGTTGAAGACCGCGTGACGAGCGCCGACGACGCCGTATTCGTACGGCCCGCCGACCACCTGCGGGATCTCGTCGAAGTTGAAGATCGGCGGCGGCGAGGAGACCTGCCACTCGAGTGTCATCGAACGCCACGGGTTCGACGCCGCCTTCGGACCGCGCGCCCAGCTGACGATCATGTTGTAGACGAAGATCAGGAAGGACGCGCCGAGGAAGAACGACGAGATCGAGATGAAGAAGTTCAGGTTGCCGAACCGCGGTGCGTAGTCGGCAACCCGTCGGGGCATCCCCTGGATCCCGAGCCAGTGCATCGGGAAGAAGGTTGCGTTGAAGCCCACGAACGTCAGCCAGAAGTGGAGCTTGCCGAGCCGCTCGTTGTACATCCGCCCGGTCATCTTCGGGAACCAGTAGTAGATGCCCGCGAAGATCGTGAACAGCGACCCGCCGAGCAGCACGTAGTGGATGTGGGCGACGATGAAGTACGTGTCCGAGACGTGGATGTCGATCGGGACCGCGCCGAGGAAGATCCCCGACAGACCGCCGATCACGAACATGGATACGAACCCGACCGCGAACAGCATCGGCGTCGAGAAGTTGATCCGTCCCTCCCATAAGGTCGCTAACCAGGAAAAGACCTTGATTCCCGTCGGTATGGCGATCAGGAGCGTCGTGATCATCATCGGCACGCGCAGCCAGGAGGCCATCCCCGAGACGAACATGTGATGGGCCCAGACCGAGAAACCGAGGATGAGGATGGCCATCAGCGATAAGGCCATCAGGCGGTAGCCGAAGATCGGCTTCCGCGCCATCACGGAGATCACCTCCGAGGCGATCCCGAACCCGGGCAGCATCATGATGTAGACGGCCGGGTGGGAGTAGAACCAGAAGATGTGCTGGTACCCGAGCGCGTAGCCGCCGCTCGAGGGGTCGAAGAAGTGGGTGTGCATCACCCGGTCGAACATGACGAAGAACTGCGAGCCGGCGATGAACGGCGTTGCGATCACGACGAGCAGCGACGTGGTGAAGTTCGCCCAGACGAGCAGCGGCATGCGCCAGAAGGTCATCCCGGGCGCGCGCATGGTGATGATCGTGACCAGGAAGTTGAGGGCGGTCATGATCGAGGACGCCCCGGCCCACTGGACACCCATCGAGAAGAAGACGTTCCCTAACGGCTGGTGAATCGAGAGCGTGGCGTAGTTCGTCCAGCCGGCCGCGAACGGCCCGCCGGGGACGAGGAAGCTCGACAGCATCATGAAACCGGCGACCGGAAGCAGCCAGAAGGAGAGGGCGTTGAGGCGCGGGAACGCCATGTCCGGCGCGCCGATCATCAGTGGGAGCACGTAGTTCGCGAGCCCGGCGAACGCCGGAATCACGAACAGGAAGATCATCAGCGACGCGTGGACGGAGAACAGGCCGTTGAACGTCTGGTTGTCCACGAACTGCATCCCGGGACGGGCGAGCTCGGCGCGCATGATCATCGCGAGCAGGCCGCCGACGAGGAAGAAGAAAATCGTCGTCGACACGTACTGGACGCCGATCACCTTGTGGTCGGTGTTGATGCGGAAGTAGTCCTTCCAACTGCGGGCGCCGTGGCCCGAGTGGTCCTCGGGCTTCGTCGGGGCGCCGAGCGCCCACCCGACCCAGTAGTCGAACGCGCCCAGGCCGGCGAGGAATCCGATCGGAGCCGCGGTCAGGATCGCGACGACCGTGATCGGCTGCCAGTCGACGATCGGCTGCCAGTTGCCCCACCACCGGAAGACGACGGTGAGCCCGAACCCGATTCCGAAGAACAGCGCCGTCATCCAGGCCGCCCGCACCCAACCTGCGCGGGTCAGGTAGCGCGCGCCGGGCGCAGGAGGCGGGCCGTGCAGATCGGCGGAGATCGTCGTCACTTGGCTCCCTTCTTACCCGACTGGGTCAGATACTGCACGAGGGCGTCCAGCTGCGACTTCGGCAACGTGCCGAAGGTCTTCGGCATCACGTTCGGAGGGTAACCTCGCTGGATGAAGGCGTCGGGATTGACGATCGACTCCCGCGTGAACTCCGCGAGCGGCTTGCCCGCCTGCTTGGCCTCGGCGGGAAGCTTGTCCAGGTCGGGCCCCACCGTTCCCTTCGAGCCGGCGGGGGTGAAGGTGTGACAGCTTCCACAGCCGTTGTTGTCGTAGACGGCCTTGCCCGCGCCTGCGCCCGAAATGCCCTTCTTCGCGTCCGCCGCCCACTTCTTGAACCCCTTCGGGTCCATCACGATCGCCTGTGAGCGCATCAACGCGTGGCCGAGCCCGCAGAGCTCCGTGCAAATGACGGGAAACGTGCCGAGCTTCGACGGCGTGATCTTGAGATGGGTCGTGATCCCCGGAACGGCGTCCTGTTTCTGACCGAACTCGGGCACCCAGAAGGAGTGGATCACGTCGAGGGCGTGGAGCTCGAGCTCGACCGGCTCGTTCAGCGGAAGCCGGAGCTGCGTCGACGTCACGTCGCCCTGCCCCGGGTACCTGAAGCTCCACGCGAACTGCTGCGCGGTCACCTCGACAGTGAGGTGGTTCTTGGGGATGCTGGTGTTCCGCGAGAGCACGACGGCGCTCACGATCGCGATCGCGGTCACGAGCACGGTGGGCACGGCAGTCCAGAAAATCTCGAGTCCCGTGTGCCCGTGGATGGGTGGGCCGTCGGAGTCGTCGTCGGGCCGCGCGCGGAACTTCATGAACGAGTACACGCTCACGGCAGCGACGACCGCGAAGATGGCGATGCAGATCCCGGTCGTGAACCAGAAGACGAAGTCGATGCGGTCGCGCTCCTTCGAGGCCGAAGGCGGCAGCCACGGGATCAGCAACGCGACGGCGGACACCGCCCCGCCGATGAGTGTCCCGATGGCGATCAGCTGGAAGAGCGATCCCCGGCGCACCTGGGCCGAGACTACTGAACCACCCGCCCTCGCGCCAGAACCACGCGTCCTCGCCGGCATCGGCTCACGCCCGGCGAAGCCGGGCTCCGCCGATGCCTGACGCCGCTGGACTGCAGGATGCTGCGCGGGCGGGGCTTGTCCGTACTGGTTGTACTGTCCTGCGCCCCGCCCGCTTGCCTCCTTTGCCAGCGGCGCCCGAGAACGCGTGGACGTGGCAATCCACCTGATTAGCGCCGGCTCGCAACGGGTACGTGCGGATTCGATGAAGGAGGTTGAATGGGAATCGGAGTGAGCTTGATCCTGATCGCGGTGGACGGCTCGTAGCCGTCCCGGCATCCACCTGTAACACTTTCCCGAGGAGGATGGCGAGCACGGAGCTGTCGACCGAGCTGCGGATCGTCCACGAGCTTGTTCGAGTCGTGGCGAGCGGTCCGTATCACGTCGACGAGATCGTCGACCGCATCTGTGCCGAGATCCGCAACGCCTTCGGGTTCGAGCGCGCTCTCCTGGTGCGCTACGACCCGGAGAGCCGCACGCTCTTCGCGGTCGTCCAGCAGGGCGTGGAGTGGCCCGGCGACCAGTGGCTGATGCTCGACAAGTTCCCTTTCCTGGTCGCGGCGCTCGAGGGCGGACGCGCGGTCTTCGTCGAGGACGCCCGCGAGGCCTCCGCCATGCCGTCGAAGATCATCGAGCGATTCGGCGTCCACTCGATCGTGGCCGTCCCGCTGATGGTCGAGGGCGACTGCCTCGGATTCATCGTCGGCGACCGCAAGGGCGGCGGCGGAACGTTCGAGCTCAGTGAGGACGACCTCGCGTTCCTGACGACACTCGGCGCCGTCGCTGCCGTCTTCATCGCCAAGGCCGAGCAGTATGCGGTCCTGCAGAAGGCGCTCGAGGAGCTGCGGCAGCTCGACCGCGCGAAGAACGACTTCGTCTCGATCGCCTCTCACGAGCTCCGGAATCCGATCTCCGTCGTTCACGGCATCGCAGCGACGATGTGCGAGCGCGGCGACGCGGTCAGCCTGGACCAGCTGGTGGAGCTGCGCACCGCCCTCTACGACTCGACCGCGAGGCTGCGCGAGCTGGCCGAGCAGCTGCTCGACCTCTCGCAGCTCGACGCCGGGATGATCTCGCTGAAGCCGAAGAAGTTCAAGGCACGCCATCGCCTGGAGACGCTCGTCGCCGCGCTCGTCCCGGACCGGGCGGGCGACGTCGAGATCGACGTGTCGCCGAAGCTCGAGCTCACTTGCGACCTTCACGCCTTCGAGCGGATCGTCTCCAACCTGCTCGTGAACGCGCTCAACTACGGAAGCCCGCCGGTAACCGTCCGGGCGCTCCGGAACGGAGCCACGAGGATTTCGATCGAGGACCACGGCAAAGGCGTGGACCCAACGTTCGCGCCCCAGCTCTTCGACCGGTTCACCCGCAGCAGGCAGTCGCGGATAGCGCACGAGGGTGCGGGCCTCGGGCTCTCGATCGCGCGTTCGTTCGCCCGCTCGCTCGGCGGCGACGTGATCTACGAGGACGCCGAGCCGACCGGCGCCCGCTTCACGCTCGTGCTTCCGAGGTGAGCTCGCCGAAAGGACGTGCGGGAATCGCCGGGTCGGCTCGCACCGCCGACCCCTCGGAGCAGCTCGGGATCGAGCCGGTAGAACTTCTCGAAGATCCGCTCCGACTCCTCGGCCGGGATCCCGATGCCCTCGTCGCTGACGGAGAAGCGAACGCGCCGCCCGCGACGCTCGACCGCGATCTGGACCACTCCCCCGCCCGGGGAGTACTTGACGGCGTGGTCGATCACATTTCCCAGCACCTGGCGGAGCTTCTCCGGATCGGTCGCGACGGGGCCGATCCACCTCGCCGCCTTCTTCGGGCACGCTGCGGCGGTCGAGCTGCTCGCGGACCGGGGAGCCGACCTGCAGACGGTCTCGCGCCACGCGCAGATCGCAGTGACGCCGCTGCACAGCGCGGTCGCCCGGGAAGGGGCGGAGGACGCGCTCACGGCGGAAGCCCTGCTCGAGCACGGAACGCCACCGAACGCAACGGCCGAGGGCGGCGGGACGCCGCTCCATTCAGCCGCGGCCAACGGAAACGTCGAGATCGTCGGCTCCTCCTTGCACACGGCGCAGATCCGCTCGCGCGCCGGGAGGACGGCAAGAGGCCGCTCGATCACGCGCGAGGGCGGGCACGAAGACGTCCCCCGGATGCTCGGTTAGGATCCGCGCCACGACGAGAAACGTCGCGCTGCTCATCTGCGCGCTGGCCACGGCCGGCCTGGTCGCGGGATGCGGCGGCTCCGGCGCGGGCGGGCCGGAGATCGTCAAGTTCTCGGGACCCGACGTCGTGCCGTGCGGGAAGAAGGGACAGGTGCAGACCGTCGAGTTCAAGTACGAGACGAAGAACGCGAACGCGGTCGAGCCCGAGATCGACGGGCAGGCGCCCGGCGCGCAAGCCGGCTACGACCCGAACAGCGGGACGATGCGGTTCGCGTACGTTTGCCCCGGTCCGCACACGCTCACGATCTCCGCCTTCGGCAGGGGCGGGAAAACCGTAAGCAAGAGCGCCGACGTCGTTCCGGAAAGCTCAGGCTAGCGCGCGCCCCTGACCCCGCACCGCGAGCGGCGCCCCAGGAACGCGCTGGCTACTCCTGAATTCGAGCAAGCGCGAGGATCTTGCGAGGCCGCTCGCCGCGCGGCTCGAGCTTGGTCACCGCAGAACACGCTAGCCGCGTTCAGTAGTTCTCCGCACGAGAATCAGGGCAGCCGCCGATGGTCGAGCGCGCTCGAGGCCCCACCATGTGCGCATGAATGGACGTCCTCTTTGTGCGCTGCATCTCGCTGTCGGGCGGCGGGAGAAGTGTCCCGGCGAGACATGTACGTTCTGGGAGGCCGGAGGCGCAGCCCTGGAGCCTGGATGCAGCTTCGAGCGAATCCAGTTCGAATTCAAGGGACGGCCGGACGTCGCGCGCTGGCTGCTCGGCATCCGGCACGCGCTCGAGAACGCGCGCGACTCCGAGGAGGTCGCGCAGGCGCGGAGCATGCTGAACGCCTTCCTCCCGCCCGGGTTGCACGAGTAAGAGGTGAGTTGACTCCCGGCCCGGGACCGGGCTGAATTAGCTCGTGAAGGGCACCACCGATCAGCAGGCGCGCCTGCGGGCGCTCCTCGACGCAGGCATCGCGCTCTCCGCGGAGCTCTCGCTGGACGCGGTCCTGCAACGACTCGTCGAGTCGGCCGCAAGCTTGACGGGAGCGCAGTACGCCGCCCTCGGAGTGATCGACCCGGGCGGGAAAGAGCTCGAGCGGTTCGTGACCTTCGGCATCGACCAGAAGACGCGGACGACGATCGGGGATCCACCTCACGGACGCGGGATCCTCGGCGTGCTCATCCGGGACGCGACTCCACTTCGACTTCACGACCTGACCCAGGACCACCGCTCGGTCGGCTTCCCGCCCGGCCATCCGCCGATGCGCAGCTTCCTCGGCGTTCCGATCCTGCTCCGCGGCGTCGCCTTCGGCAACCTCTACCTGACGGAGAAGGAAGGCGGCGGCGACTTCACGGAGGAGGACGAGGAGGTTGCGCTCCTGCTCGCGTCACAGGCTGCCGTGGCGGTCGAGAACGCGCGCCTCTACGAGTCCGCAACGCGCTGGTCGCGGCAGCTCGAGTCGCTGAACGAGATCGGCAACGCCCTCGCCTCGGAGGTCGAGCTCCCGGCCGTGCTCGAGCTCGTCGCGAACCGGCTCCGGGAGCTCGTCGGCGCCAGGCTCGTGCTGATCGCGCTGCCCGACCAGGACGGGTTGCGATTCGCCACCGCCGAGGGCGACGGCGCCGACGGGCTGGTCGGCATGACGGTCGGCTTGCAGACCTCGAAAGCCGGGCGGGTCTTCCTCCGGAAGAGGAGCGAGCGCATCGACTCGGTCGTGGACGATCCGGAGGTCGACCAGGCCGCGGCCCGTCGGATCGGGATGACGACCGCGCTGAACGTCCCACTGATCGTGCGGGGCCACTCGATCGGCGTCATGAGCGCGATCGACAAGCTCCGCCCCGACCCGCGCTTCACGGAGGACGACCTGCGACTCGCCGAAGCCTTCGCGGCGCGCGCCGCGATCGCGGTCGACCTGTCCGAGCGGGTCACCAGAGACGCACTTCGCCGGGCGGTCGACACCCAGGAACTCGAACGGCGACGGCTGGCCCGCGAGCTCCACGACGAGATCGGGCAGGACCTGACCTCCCTCCTCCTCGGCCTGAAGACGATCGAGAACTCGAAGAGCAAGGAGGAGCTGAACCAGGCTACGGCGGCTCTGCGGGAGCTCGTCGTCACCGCGCTTCACGACGTTCGCCGGCTGGCCGTCGAGCTGCGACCGAAAGCGCTCGACGACTTCGGCCTCGTCCCCGCCCTCGAACGGCTCGCGATGACGTTCGGCGAGCAGACGGGGATGGTGGTCGAGCTCGAAGACCGGCTCGGGGGCCTCCGCCTTCCCAGCGACGTCGAGACCGCTCTCTACCGCATCGTCCAAGAAGCGCTCACGAACGTGGTCAAGCACGCTCAGGCGCAGCATGTCAGCATCCTGCTCACCTGGAAGGAGGGGAGGGTCGCGGCGGTGATCGAGGACGACGGGCGAGGCTTCGACCCACGTGCCGAGACGGAGGGGCTCGGCCTGCTGGGCATTCGCGAGCGGCTGGATCTGCTCGGTGGTCACATCGTGATGGAGTCGACAAAGGGCACCGGCACGACCCTCGTGGCGGAGGTCGCGCTCTAGTGGCAATCAGCGTCTTGGTCGTCGACGACCACGCCGTCGTCCGCAGCGGGTTGCGGCTCCTGCTCAACGCCGAAGACGACATCGAGACGGTCGGCGAAGCAGGCACCATGCAGGACGCCGTCTTCCGGGCCCGCTCGCTCAAGCCCGACGTGATCCTGATGGACATCGTGATGCCGGGCGGGAGCGGGATCGAGGCCACGCCCGCCGTCCTCAAGGAGGCTCCGGACGCAAAGGTGCTGGTGCTCTCGATGCAGGACGACCCGAGCTACGTCCGGGAAGCCTTCGCCGCAGGAGCCAGCGGCTACGTGCTCAAGGAGGCCGCCGACGTAGAGGTCGTGTCCGCGGTCCGGGAGGTGGCGGGCGGTGGCAGGTACGTCCACCCTGCGCTCGGAGCCCGGCTCGTCGCCGCCGAGGCCGAGGAACGCGCTCGCGCAGACGCCGATCCGCTGACGGAACGGGAGCGGGAGGTGCTCCGGCTGCTCGCGCTCGGCCACACGAACCAGGAGATCGCAAAGACGCTGTTCTTATCGGTGCGCACGGTGGAGACGCACCGCGCGCACATCATGCAGAAGCTGCAGCTCTCGACCAGGGCCGAGCTCGTCCGCTACGCGATGGAGCAGGGCCTGCTCGCCGAAGAGGGCGAGGCCGGCTAGCTACGAGGCGACGCCGGTTCCGAGCAGCGCAGCGGCCGGAGTCAACGGCCGGACGAGGACCCCCACGTGGACGGGAACGTCCAGCGCCAGCGAGACGAGGCAGACGTCCTTGGCCCGCTGCGCTGCCGACTCGGCTGCGCGCACGGTCGCCGCGTTCGTCTCGATCTCGACGCCCAGCTCGACGGCGACGAACCCGAATCGGCCGTCGTCACGCTTGCTCAGGTGGCCGGTCCCGCTCACGTGGAAGTCGTAGATCGGGATCTCCCGCCGCTCTGCGATCGCGGCCATCGTGACGGCGTAGCAGGATGCCGTCGCGGCAACCAAGAGCTCTTCGGGACTCCAGACGCCGGCGATGCCGCCGGGGAACTCGGGACGCGATCTCGAGGTCGACCTTGTTGCCTGCCGACGCACGCGTCAGCCGCCCGCCTTCCCAGCGCACGGTGACCGGAAACCGAAGTGTCTTCACAACGCTCATCTCGTCCTCCTTGGTCTCGTGTCCCAAGTCTCGGCCGGAGGCGCCGAGCTCGCATCGGGCCTCACGCGGAAGCGTCCTCAGTAGCGGGTACTGACTAGTGCGACGTCGTACCCGCGACGTGCCCGACCTTCAACAAGCCCACCTGACCCTGGTCGACGGCCGCGAATGCGTGGGAGACGAAGGGGTAGAGCCCCGGCTTGTCGATCTTGACGTCGAAGACTCCGCCGCCCCCGGCGGGGACCGTCACCGTCTGGACGTTGGCGAGCGGCTTCGACGTCAGGCCGGCGTCGACCCAGGCACGGTTGAGAATCGTCCCGACGATATGGAAGTCGGTGTCGATCGACGGGCCAGCATCGACGACCCAGAAGCGGACCGTCTCGCCCAACCTCGCCGTCAACGGGTGCGTGACGTACTGGCCGGAGTAGCCGTTGAAGGTCATCCAGTCCGGCTGGCGGGCATGGGCCTTCGTCACGTTGTACTGCGCCCCCTTCTTCAGTCCGTCGGAGTCGAGGTACCACTCGCTCGCGACCAGGACGTAGTTCCGGTCCGCGTGGGGCAGGACGCCTGCCTTCGGCTCGACCACGATCGCCCCGTACATCCCGTTGGCGATGTGCATCAGGACGGGCTTCGTCCCGCAGTGGTACATGAACACGCCCGGATCGTTCGCCTTGAAGCGGAAGTGGAACGACTGGCCGGGATTCACGTCGCGGAAGTAGATGTTCGGCGCCACGCGCGCGGCGTGGAAGTCGACGGAGTGGGGAATCGCGCCCTTGTTCGTGAGGGTGATGTCGACGGTCTGGCCCTGCCTCACGTGGACGATGGGGCCGGGCGCACCGCCCGCCCACGCCCAGGCGGAGTACTTCACGCCGGGGGCGATCTGGACGGTGACGTCCTCGAGCACGAGGTCGAAGTGCGCCACGGGACCGGCCTGTAGCGCCGGCATCTCGGCTGGATAGGGCTTGTGGCTCGCAGCCAGCTGCTCCGCGTTGGCCGGAGACGCACCGGCGTAGCTCGTGAGCGAGCCGAGGCTGGCGGCCGTGCCGGTCGCCGCGTGTCCGCCGGTCGCTGCGGTCGCGCGGTCGGCCGCACGGTTGGCTGCATCCCTGGCGTCGTGGGCGTCGAACCACATGAACACCGCCACGAACCCGAGCACGACCACGAGCACGCCGAGCAGAACGGACGCGACCGCGAACAGCGGGCTCGGCCCCTCGGGCTCGGCGGGTCTGGTGACGGCTGGATGACGCGACGTGTAGGGCGCTGTGCTCATGACGTGCTCCTTCGACTCGAGGCCTTTCATTGACGGTAGCGGGGGGAGCGCCTGCGAGCTTCCAGGCGATTCCGCAGACCTGCTGCGGGTTTTCCGCAAAGCTTGACGCTGGTCGATGACCGAGACGACGATCACAGCAGTGGCGCCGCCCCACGGCCTGTCCGAGGACGAGGCTGGCCGCCGGCTGGCCGCCCGGGGACCGGTCGAGTCGCCTGCGACGAGCCGTTCCTACTCGAGCATCGTCCGCGGCCAACGTCTTCACGATCTTCAACCCGTTCAGCCGCCACTTCTTCGCCCTGTGGCGGCGCCGACGCCCGGGATGATGCTGATCTCGGCTGCAGGGGCGGCGCTGGCCCTCACCGCGCTCTGGCTGACCGACGAGCGCTTTGTTCCCGGCCGCGGCTCCTAGCGCTGCCGGATCGGCTTTCGGATCTCGATCGCGTGCGCCACGTCGCTGATCGACAGAATCCCGGCAAGGCGTCCGTCCTCGATGACGAGCGCGCGCCGAAGGTCGCCGTCCTGCAGCTTGGCGAGCGCCTGGAGTGCCGTCTCGTCCTCGGTCACCGTCGGCACCTTGTCGAGGCCCGTCATGCAGTCCCGGACGCGGACGCGATCCCACTCGCTTCTCGGCACCGCGGCGAAGGCCCAGAACGGCAAGAGCCCGAGCGGAGCGCCGTTCTCGACGACGGGGTACGTCGTGTGCTGCCGCGAGCTGGCGATCTCGTCCATCAGCTCGCCGAGCGTCAACTCGGGGGTGACTGTGACGGGCTCGCGGGTCATCAAGTTGCGAACCCGTAGCCCGCCGAGCGCGTCCTGCACGGCCAGGTACCGCAGCTCCGAGGCCGAGGCCTGGAGCAGAAACCAGCCGATGAACGCAAGCCAGGCCCCCGTGAACGTGCCCTGGAAGATCAGCAGCACGATTCCGCCGCCGATCAGGAGGAACCCGAACGTCCTGCCCGCGGCGCCTGCAACCTGGGTCGCCCAGGAGAAGTCGCCCTTGACCCGCCACAGGATCGAGCGCAGGATCCGGCCGCCGTCGAGCGGCAGCGCCGGCAGCAGGTTGAAGACGAGCAGGAACAGGTTGATGTAGCCGAGCCACGCGGCGACTCCATCGACCTCGGTAGGAAGATCGGCGAGCGCCGCGAGCCCCACGAAGAAGCCTCCGATCAGGAGCGTCACGAGCGGGCCGGCGACAGCGATCCGGAACTCGGCTCCTGCGGAAGGAAACATGCCGCGAAAGCGGGCCACACCCCCGAACAGCCACAGCGTGATGCCCTCGATCTCCATCCCCTCGCGTTGCGCGACGACGGCGTGGCCGAGCTCGTGCAGAAGCAGTGAGGCGAAGAAAGCGACGGCCGCGGCCGCCGCCATCCCGTAGTACGTGCTGCGCGAGAGCCCGGGGTTCTGGGCCGGGAAGACGCCGCTGCCGAGCGACCAGACCATCAGCGCGACGACAACGAGCCAGCTCCAGTTGACCCCGAACGGGATCCCGAAGATGCGGCCGAGCCTGAAGCTCGGGTTCATGGGCCGATCCTACGCAGCCGGTGCGTAGGGTGCGGTCGAGGCACCGTGCTCGTCGGTAGTTGGCCACACGCCGAATGGGGCGCTTTGCCGTCGTCGGCGTCCTCGCAGTCATTGCGTTCGGCATGTACAGGATGTTCTGCGGAGGGCATACGTCCCAGCACTGATCCCGCTCAGGACGCTTCGGCCAGCGAACGCGCCGCCTCGGAGGCCGGCATCCGAACGACGAGCACGGGCAGGGCGCGTAGCGAAGGACGTCGGCGGAGACGAACGGCCAGCGGGACCCCGAAGTCCGCCCGGAGCTCCCGCCACGCCGTCACGAACAGGACGGTGTCTCCGGTGCCCGAGGCCAGGTCGAGAGCGACGCGGGTCGCAGGCAGCGCCTGCTCCGCGCCATCGGTCGCGACGAGGATCACGTGTGCCTCCTCGAAGCCGTGCCGAGCAGCTGAGGTGAGGTCCGCAGGACGATTCTCCGCTCGTGGGGGTCGATCATCGCAACCTCGTCGAAGGGGACGAGCAGGACTCGCAGCCCGTTCCTGGGGCGGGAACCGTTCCTCTTGCGGCTTAACCGCAACGACAATCCGGCCGGGTCCCGATGGCGCGCCGGGACAGGTGCTGCAGGCTGTCTCGCATGCGTCGCACCTATGCGGTCACCTGGCAGGAACCGGGCTCGCCTCCGCACTCGGGCAAGCTCGAGCTGCGCGCCACCGGGCTCAGCCTTGAAGGCACGAACAACGGCTCCGGCACCGTCGCCCTCCTGATCCCGTACGAGGAGCTCTTGGGGATGCGGCTCGCTCCGGGCCACGAGCGCCTCCGCGGCAGGCCGACCCTCGTGCTCGACCGGCGCGGGCGGGGAGCTCTGCGAGTTGCAAGCGTCGTCGCGCCCGGGATCATCTCCGAGGTCGCAGAGGCGCTCGCCGCGCTCAGGCTCGGCCGCACCGCCGCGAATGACCGGGTGGCCGTCGTCGTGCCGATCCGAAAGGGAAAGCGAGACAAGGTCGAGCGGCTGCTCGACAAGGGACCGCCGTTCGAACCGGACCGGGTCGGGCTCGGGCGTCACCAGGTTTTCCTCACCGACCAGGAGGCCGTCTTCTTCTTCGAGTCCGCCGCCGGCTTCAGCCTCCAGCGGCTGCTCGCCGACGGGAACGTTTGGGCCTCGGCGGCCGCCTGGCACGACTGTATCGCCGGTCCGCCGCGAATGGCAAGGGCCTTCTACTCGTGGGCAGCGGCTTCGCGAGAAGACGAGAACATCTTCTTCGGCGCCACGCCCGGCCCCGGCGACAGCGAGGGCGGCGACATCTACGCCCCGTACCCGTAGCCCAGGGCCCGAACGGCTCTGGCTACAACCAGCTCCTCGCGCGCCCGCACGACGACGACGCGCACCCGCGAGCCGCGGGCGCCGACATCGGCGTCTGGCTCCGCCGCCTCGTTCGCAGCCGGATCGAGCTCGACGCCGAGGAACGCGAGCCGGCGGCAGACCTCCTCCCGCACGGCGGGCACGTTCTCCCCGACGCCGGCCGTGAACACGAGCGCGTCGAGGCCGTCGAGCGAGGCGGCCATGGCTGCGACGGCGGCGGCGATCCGGTGGGTGTACACGGCCAGCCCGAGTGGATCCTCCAGACCGCCAAGCGCTTCGAGCCCGGACTCGTGCTCGAGCGCGTGGTCGAGCTCCTCCACGGTCAGCAGCCCCTCGCGAAGCAGGTAGAGCAGCGCGCCGGGATCGACCGAGCCCGAGCGCGACGCCATGGGGACGCCCTCGAGCGGGCTGAAGCCCATCGTCGTCTCAACCGATCGCCCGTCCGCGACGGCGGTCACCGAGCACCCCCCGCCGAGGTGGCAGACGACGAGCCGCGACACCGGCACGCGCTCTGCCGACCACTGGACGGAGAGCCCGTGGAAGCCGTAGCGGCGGATTCCCCATTCCTCGCGCCAGCGGCGCGGAACGGCATACACGGCGGCCTCGTCCGGGATCGAGGCATGGAACGCCGTATCGAAGACCGCGACGTGCGGCACGTCCGGCAGCGCCTCGTGCGCCTCGTCGATGGCCTTCAGTGCCGGCCGGTTGTGCAGAGGGGCGAGCACCGACAGCTCGGCGATCTCGCGCTTGACGTCCGGTGCGAGCAGCACGGGCTCCCGGAAGCGAGCGCCGCCGTGCACGATCCGGTGACCGACGGCAGCGAGATCGCCGGATACCTCGTCGAAGGACGCGATCCGGCGGCTCGTCTCGTCGTCCGAGACGACGTCGAGCTTCAGGCTAGTGGACCCCGCATTGACGACTAGGACTGCCAGGCCCGAAACCGTACTGGGCGAGGCGCGCTAGCCGCCGGCTGCCCGCCGTCGGTCGAAGACGACGAGCACGCTCAGGCGCTCGTAGCCGGTGAACCGGTGCTCTGCCCCTGCCGGCACGAAAACGGCGTCTCCTTCGGCGAGGTCGGTCTGCTCGCCGTCGACCTCCAGCCGGCCCGAGCCCTCGAGCACGACGTAGACCTCGTCGTCCTCGTGCGGCTGCTGGCGATCTGCCTCGGGTGCCACCAGGACGTACACCCCCAGCTCGAGCCCGGGCGACTCGTGGACGATCTCGTACCCGCCGGTCCTTGCGGCGAGCCGCCGCTGGACGCTCCGGATCTCGAACGAGTGCACTGCCCTAACCTACAGTTCCGGGATGGAAGAGCGGGTGCCACGCGAGGCGGTCGAGCGACTGCTCGAAGCGTGGCGCAGCCGTCGTTCCGCCACAAGTCTTCGCGCCGCCAGGCCGCACGCCACCGGGGCGATCGTGATCGGCTCGCGCGGGCTCGGCACCGTCGCAGGTGCGTTGCTCGGAAGCGTGTCGAAGGTGGTCGTGCGCGACGCCGACCGGCCCGTGCTCGTCGCGCGGTCGGGCGCCGGCGCGCGGAGCAGGCTCGCCACGATCGCTTGAGCGGCTGGACCGTCTTCGCAGCAGCGCTGGCGACGGCGCTGGCGACGGGGCTCGGCGCTCTGCCGCTCCTGCTCGCGCGGGCCCGGAGCCGCTCCTGGCTCGGGATAGGCAACGCGCTCGCGGCCGGAATGATGGCCGCAGCGACAGTCGCTCTCCTCTACGAAGGCGGCAGGAAAGGAGCTCTGCTCACGCTCGCGGGGATCGTTCTCGGCGCGGTGTTCATGCTGGCCGCCCACGGACTGCTCTCCCACCGGAAGCAGCTCAGCTTCGCCTCGCTCGACGGCGCGGACGCACTCAAGGCACTCGCGATCGTCGGCGCAATGACGGTCCACTCGTTCACAGAGGGCGCAGGCGTCGGCGTCTCCTTCGGAGGCGGTCAGAGGCTCGGGCTCCTGATCGCGATCGCGATCGCTGTCCACAACATCCCCGAGGGGCTCGCCGTCAGCCTGGTGCTCGTCCCCCGCGGGACAGGAGTTCTGCGTGCCGCCGGCTGGAGCATCGTCACCAGCCTCCCTCAGCCGCTCGTCGCCGTTCCCGCGTTCCTCTTCGTCGAGGCCTTCCGTTCACTCCTCCCGGTCGGGCTCGGGTTTGCCGGGGGGGCGATGCTCTGGATCGTCGCCACCCAGCTAGTCCCCGACGCTGTGCACGAGACCTCGGTCCGGAACGTCGGGATCGCCGGCGCCCTATCGGCCGCTGCGATGCTCGCGCTGCAAGCGCTCCTGCTCGGGATTTGATCGCGGCGACTGATCCTCGACCGGCGAGAGCATAGGATCGACAGAACGGCCTGATGCGCACGTCCACTCTCCTGGTGTTCTCTGCTGTTGCGGTCGCGCTCGCAGTGGCGATCGGCCTGGGCGGGTTCGCAGCCGGCCATTACACGCGGGCGACAGAGACCGTCACGGTTGCCGGGAGCGGCACGACAACGACCGCGGTTTCCGTCGATCCGCACGTGGCCGCGGGAGCCCACGACTTCGTCCAGTTTGCGTGCGCCCAGTGCCACGGCGAGCAGGGTCGGGGCGGCGTCTCTCCCGACGTGCCCGCCCTCACCGGCGTCGGAGCAGCGCTGACACCGGCGCAGCTGCGCTCGATCATCGATCACGGGCTCGGCCAATCGGCCAATCCGACCAAGCCGTTCATGCCGGTCTGGGGCGAGGTCATCTCCACCCCACAGGTGAATGACCTGGTCGCCTATATCCGGGCGGGGCTTCCGGTCGTCTCGACGGCGGTTCCGCCAGCGATCCCGCAGGGTCAGGGGCCTGCCGTCGAAGGAGCAGCGCTGTACGTCCGTTACGGCTGCATCAACTGTCACGGGCCCAACGGTCTCGGCGGTGTGCCGAATCCGCAGTCGCCGGACAAGACGATCCCGCCGCTCTCGGGAGCCACCTTCCGCGAGGAGTTCAACACGGACAAGAAGGTCATCGACTTCATCCGGACCGGGAGCGTGCTGGGCCGCGCCCCGATCGTGAGCATGCCCCACTGGGGCGGGATCATCCCCGCCGGTCAGCTTCGGGCCCTCACCGCCTATCTCAAGACGCTGAAGTAGTCCGAGCGCGGGCTTTCATCGCCGCATGAGAAGACTCCTTCCGAAACTCGTAGCCGCGCTCGCCGTCGCGGTTCTCTTCACGTCCGTCGCGGCAGCGTCGTCCCCGGTGGTGCTCATGAGCAAGCAGATCACGCTCAAGCCGAGCGGCACGACGATCCGCCTCGTCGCGTCGAAGACGAATCTCGACAAGAAGCGAACCGGACGCGTGGCGCTCTGGTTGACCTTGTACAAGAAGACCGGCTTGGGCTTCAAGAAGGTCCAGCAGGCCAAGGTCACGACCGGGTTCAAGCCCTCGTCGGGGCTGAAGTCGCTGAAGGTCGTGCAGGCCAAGGGGGCCGCAGTACAAGAACACGGCCGAGGTGTTCCTGAAGTGGTTCGTCAGCCCATCGGTCGGCCCCAGACGTGGTCTTTTGTGGCAACACTGAAGCACCTCGCGCCACAGGAGTAGCTACCGACTTAGAACGATTCGCGTGCCCTTCGCCCGTCTTCTTCGAGACGGTAAGGTCGCGCGCACCACGCGGTAGACGGTCGGCGCCTCGAAGTTCGCCTTTCGACTCAGCCGACACAAGCAATCGAGGAAACCGGCGAGGTCAGCGACCGCAGTCGGTTCACTCTACCCGCATCTGTTTTCCGCATGGGCCGTGAAGGATTCGAACCGTCGACCTTGGGATTAAGAGAACCCTCAGATCGTCTCGGTCTGTCTCGGTACGTCTGGGTTTTGCAGCGAAATCACGCTCTCAGCGCTCCCCGCATCTCGGCCTGTCTCGGCCTGTCTCGCTGCCACTTCGCTGTCACCCCAGCGGTCAACTAGTCGAGGCCCTGCTGTGTCCGTCTGATCCCACGTTCAGGGCCGTCAGTGCCCAGCCGCGGCGCCGAAACTCGGGTCGAGGCGGCCGTTGGGTAGGTAGCGCGCGAGCGCGAAGTCGCCAGCTCCGCCGCCCCCCGCGGCGATGACCGTGCCATCGGCCTGGACGGCGACCGAAGAGGCCGAGTCTTGTCCCCGAGGCCCGAAGTCCGGTCAGCACCTTGCCGGCGCTGCCGAAGGTGCTGTCGAGGCTGCCGTCCGGCAGGTAGCGGGCGAGTGCGGAATGAGAGTTCGCATAGTCGCTCGACCCGCTCCTACCGCCCGTGACGATCTCACCGTCGCGCTCAAGTACGACTGCGGTGACGACGGTGGCGAACTTTGTCTTATTCGCCCGGCCACGTCCCGTCACGGAACGGGCGCCGAGCTCTTACGCCGCCGTCGAGGCGCACGTATCCGATCATGCCGCCTTCGACCCGAACGTCGACGAGCAGCGCGTCCCGGAGACGCTCGACCTCGTCTCGAAGCTCGCCTCGCTAGGGCGCGAGCCGCGCCGCGTCTCGGTTACTCTCCGCTCGGAATCACACATCTAGACAAGGAGGTGGGCTGCATGGCGCCCAGCAACGTCGCCACGGTGAAGGCGATACACCAGGGGTTCAACGACAGGAACTGGGACGCGGTCAAGGGGCCGATCGCCCAGGGCTGTGTCTTCACGGACGGGCGTGGAGTCGAGCACGACGGCCCCGACGGGTTCGCCGGCGGGTACTCGAAGGGATGGGCCGACGCGTTCTCGGACGGGAAGATCACCGAGGCGGTCTACCACGACGCCGGGGACACGGTTGTGACCGAGTTCGTCGGCCGGGGGACGAACGACGGCTCGCTCGGGCCGATGCCCGCTACCGGCCGCAGCGCCGTGCTGCCGTATAGCGAGATCTACCACTTCGATGCAGACGGCAAGGTCGTCTCGGGCCGCGCGTACTTCGACCAGCTGGGGATGCTCGTGCAGCTCGGCCTCGCGGAGGCGCCGCCGGGCTAGCTTGTCTCGGAACCTCTCGTCCGTTCAGCGGACGTTCAGCGGCCTGTAAGCGGCGGCTGTTACGGACTGCCGTGCATACCCCCGTGCATACCCCAGCGGGCGAAAGCCGGGATTAGCAGGGATGTTCGGAGTCTCAGCAGGCTCGGACGGCCCGCTCTCTCATCAGTCCAGGTTTCAGAAGCACGGCGATCTCGGCCGCCGGGGGAGCGCGGATGCGCGAGAACATCGCGCCCCTCCTTGCCCGCGACAAGGACCGTAGCGTCGGGAAAGTGATCGCCTCAGCTCAGGTCTAAAGGCTGACGAGCCTCGCCTGCGCCAGTGTGCGGCAATGTCCCCCGAGCGTGCCGGATGTAGTCGGAGGCAGCAGCGTTTAGCACGCTGCCGCGAGTGTCACTGACGAGCCGCTCAGCGCGGGTCGGCGGCGACGCGTTCTAGGATCACGCCGTGCGGGAGCTACAGGCTGGCCTTTGGCATTGGGAGGCACCACACCCGGAGTGGACGCCGGGCGCGCCGTGGGACCAGGTGGTCTCGTCCTACGCAGTGGACGACGGCGAGCATCTCCTGCTCTTCGACCCGCTGGCGGTGCCGAGTGAGATCCTCGAGCTCGCGGCCGACCGCGAGCCGGTGGTCGTGCTCACCGCCCCGTGGCACGAGCGCGACGCGCGGAGCCTGGTCGAGCGGCTCGCCGCGCCCGTGTTCGTGCCCCCACCCGACACTCAAGAGGACCTCATGCACAAGTACGGCGTCACTGCCGAGCAGGCTGCTGGCGGCAGCCCCGATGTCGCCTGGCTGCTAGCCGGGGACAGCGGCGAGGGGCACCTGTACTCGGCCGGTGATCGGCTTCCGATTGGAATCGAGGCGTTCCCCGGGAGGGAGCCAAACGACTTGGTCCTCTGGGTCAAGAGCGTCGGAGCGGTCATCTCTGGTGACACGCTCGCCGACTTCGGCCGGGGGCTGCAGATCGCTGAGTGGCTACGGGGGGGCGTAACGCGCAAGCAGGTCGCCGACGGTTTGCGCCCGCTGCTCGCACTGTCGGTCGAGCTCGTGCTTCCGACGCACGGCGCGCCGACTGACCGAGCAGCGCTCGAGCGCGCGCTCGCCTGATGCCTGGCCTGCATCGTGAACGACATCGCCACGCCGCGCCAACAACTGTTGATGACGCGCTGTCGGCGAGGGCAGAAGGCCGCCGCCTGGGCCAGCGTCCGGGAATGTCCCTTGAGCCTCTGGTCCCGTACTACGTACCGAACCTCAGGCGATGCCGGGCCAGTGCGCGAGTACTTCGCCTGCCAGGTAGCGCGTTTGCGCTCGCGGCCTTTGCTTAGACCGGTCGGTGACCTAGAGTCGGCGCGTGAGCTTCGATGTCGCCGCGGATGCTTATGACCGCTTCATGGGGCGGTATTCGGCACGGCTGGCGCCCGGGCTTGCCGACCTCGGGGGCGTGCATGCCGGACAGGCAGTGCTCGACGTTGGATGCGGGCCGGGCGCACTGACGGCCGAGCTCGTCCGGCGGCTCGGGCCGGACGCGGTGGCGGCTGTCGACCCGTCGGAGTCGTTCATTGCTGCAGCACGCGCGCGGCATCCCGGTGTCGATGTTCGGCTTTCTACTGCGGAGGACTTGCCCTACCCCGACGGCACGTTCGACGCGACGCTCGCGCAGCTCGTCGTGCACTTCATGAGCGATCCGGTTGCCGGGCTCGCGGAAATGGCTCGAGTGACCCGTGCGGGCGGCGTTGTCGCGGCGTGCGTGTGGGATTTTGCGGGTGAGCGGGCCCCTATCTCTGCGTTCTGGCAGGCGGCTCGCGAGCTCGATAGTGGCGCAGAGGACGAATCTGGCCTGGCCGGTGCGCGTGCAGGTCATCTCTCCGAGTTGTTCGAGGCGGCGGGGTTACGACGCGATGAAGAAGCCGCGCTTTCCGCGTCTGTCGATTACGCGAGCTTCGACGAGTGGTGGGGACCGTTCACTCTTGGTGTGGGACCGGCAGGAGCCTACGCACAAGCTCTTGGCGAAACTGAGCTGTCAGCACTCCGCGAGCGCTGCCGGCACCTGCTGCCAGAAGCGCCCTTTACGCTGAGAGCCTTTGCCTGGGCCGCACGCGGCATCGCCTGAGCGCGTCTTCACGACCCCCGGGCGGAGCGTGGGGTGGCTCCGTTGCCCGGGCAGGCGATCTCTCGGGTATGCACCGGGTATGCACACCGCGAGCCTTTCCGGCATCCCCGGCACGGGTGACCCGCTCAACCAAGCGGAAACGGCTTGGCTGAGCGGATCGTTATGGGCCGTGAAGGATTCGAACCTTCGACCTTGGGATTAAGAGTCCCCTGCTCTACCAGCTGAGCTAACGGCCCGCGCGGCGTACTGTAGCGAGCGTGAAAGTGCTCTCCGTGGTGGGCAATCGGCCTCAGTTCATCAAGTCGGCCCCGCTCTCGGTTGCGCTTCGGGAGCGCGGAATCGAGGAGATCGTTGTCCACACCGGGCAGCACTACGACCCCGAGCTCTCGCAGGTCTTCTTCGAGGAGCTCGAGCTGCCCGAGCCGCGCTACCGGCTCGGGATCGGAGGCCTGCCGCAGGGCGAGATGGTCGCCGGGATGCTGCCCGGAATCCTGGATGCGATCGAGGCCGAGGGGCCCGACTGGGCGCTCATCTACGGCGACACGAGCTCGACGCTGGCAGGGGCCCGCGCGGCCACAGAAGCGGATCTCCCGCTCGCTCACGTCGAGGCCGGGATGCGAAGCGGCGACTGGTCGATGCCCGAGGAGCACATCCGGGTCGAGGTCGACCGCCTCTCGGCGCTCCTGTTCTGCCCGGACGAGCGCTCGGCCCGAACGCTCGCCGGCGAGGGCGTCGAGGGGAGGATCGAGGTCGTCGGCGACGTGATGGCCGACGCGTCGTTCCGGCTTGCGCCGATCGCCCGTGAGCGCTCGGACATCCTCGAGCGGCTCGGGCTCGAGCCTGGTGGCTATCTCGTCGCGACTGTCCACCGTGAGGCGAACGTCGGTGAACACCGTCTCCGTCGCATCGTCGAGGGGCTCAACCGGCTCTCCGAGCCCGTCGCCTTCCCCGCCCATCCGCGCACGCGCGCCACGCTCGAGACGGCGAACCTCGAGCTCGCCCCCCACGTCCACCTTCTCCAGCCGCTCGGCTATCTCGACCTCGCTGCGCTCGCCTCGCGCGCGCGGGTCATCCTCACCGATTCCGGCGGGCTGCAGAAGGAGGCGTACTGGTACGGCGTCCCCTGCGTCACGCTTCGTCCCTCGACGGAGTGGGTGGACACCGTCGAGGCCGGCGCGAACAAGCTCGTCGACGACGACCCCGATCGCATCCTTTCCGCGGTCGCGGAGGCCCGGATGCCGCCCGGCAGACCGCAGCTCTACGGCGACGGCAGAGCTTCGGAACGGATCGCTGAGGCGCTCTATACGCTTGTTCGCGAGTGAAGAAGGCGGCAGACACGACGGTCGGGGTCGTCGGCCTCGGCTACTGGGGCCCGAACCTCGCGCGCAACTTCGACGAGCTCGCGCGGCTGACCTGGATCTGCGACGCGTCCGCCGAGCAGCGCGAGCGGCAGGGAGCCCGCTTCCCCTCGGCGCGGGCGACTGCGGATTTCGACGACCTGCTCGCAGACCCCGAGCTCGAGGCCGTCGTCATAGCGACCCCGGTCGTCACGCACTACGAGCTCGCCAAGCGGGCGCTCCAGGCGAGCAAGCACGTCTTCATCGAGAAGCCCCCCGCCCTGACGGCCACCGAGGCCGAGGAGCTTCGGGCGCTCGCCCAGGAGCGCGACCTCGTCGCGATGCCGGGCCATCTCCTCCTCTATCACCCAGGCGTTCAGAAGCTGCGCGCCCTCGTCGACTCGGGCGAGCTCGGCGAAGTGCTGTGCCTGTACGGCAACCGCCAGAACCTCGGCAAGATCCGCAAGGACGAGAACGCGCTCTGGTCACTCGGCGTCCACGACCTGTCCGTGATCCTCTACCTCGTCGGAGAGGAGCCCTCGGAGCTGTGGGCACAGGGGAACGCCTTTCTGACCCCGGGTGTCGAGGACGTCGTCTTCTGCTTCCTGCGCTTCCCGTCCGGGAAGATCGCGCACATGCACCTGTCGTGGCTCGACCCGCACAAGCTGCGGAAGATCACGGTGGTCGGCAAGGAGAAGATGGTCGTCTTCGACGACATGGAGCTCGAGCGCAAGGTGACCGTCTACGAGAAGGCGACCGAGCAGCCCGCGCACAGCTACGGGGAGTGGAGGACGCGGACCGGGGACATCTGGTGCCCGAAGATCCCGAACGACGAGCCGCTGCGGCTCGAATGCCGCTACTTCCTCCAGCTCGTACGCGGAGACGAAGACCGGGATCGCGTCGCCGCCGACGGGGTCGCGGTCGTGCGGACGCTCGAGCAGCTCCAGGCCTCGCTGGAGGCCGTGCACGCATGATCGTCGCTCGCCCTTGGCTCGCTCCCGTGGGGGAAACCATGTTTCCCCCACGAGCCCCCTTCTTAGAACCTGGCGTGGGGGAACCTCCCGGTTCCCCCACGCCCCCTCCACACGATCATGGGCCAAGGGTTGGCCCATGATCGCCGAGACGGCAATCGTCTATCCGGGGACGAAGATCGGCGAGGGTTGCCGGATCCTCGATTACGCGGTGGTGGGCAAGCAGCCCGAGCTCTCGCCGCGGTCGACCGCAAAGAAGGAGGAGCTGCCCCCGCTCGAGCTCGGGCCCGGGACGATCGTCTCGACCGCTGCGGTCCTGTTTGCCGGGACCCGCCTCGGGGCGCGCGTCATCGTCGGCGACCAGGCCTGCGTGCGCGAGCGCTGCACCGTCGGCGACGACGCCGTGATCGGTCTCGGAGCGCTGGTCGAGAACGACACCACCGTGGGCGCGTTCACGACGATCCAGGCGCACGCGTACATCACGGCCTACTGCACGCTCGAGGACCACGTCTTCGTCGCCCCGCGCGTGATCACGACGAACGACAACTTCATGGGCCGGACCAAGAAGCGCCACGGCCTGCGCAAGGGACCGACGATCAGGCGCGGAGCCCGGATCGGGGGAGGCGCCGTGCTGCTTCCGGGAATCGAGATCGGCGAGGAAGCCTTCGTCGGCGCCGGCGCGGTCGTTCTCGGAGATGTTCCCCCGCGCGCCGTCGTCGTCGGGAACCCTGCGCGGAAGATTCGAGACGTGCCGGAGGAAGAGCTGCTCTAGGCCGAAGTTTTTGAGCTCGTAACGGCGTAAGTGCTGAGCCAGAGCGCGGTTGTGTCTTCGTTCGCCGGTCTGATGTAGCCAAAGAAACTGTTGG